>Ga0185299_10000954_pt1 | contig 65802 bp, 62 predicted proteins | sample PaiPotPPA55metaG_FD_128002 | JGI IMG/M metagenome (GOLD analysis project Ga0185299, IMG submission 128002) | Iron sulfur acid spring bacterial and archeal communities from Banff, Canada, to study Microbial Dark Matter (Phase II) - Paint Pots PPA... ... | reverse complement strand
CTGTTTGTCAATGGTGTGATAGCTTCGTTTCACGGCGGTTCTCCTTTTCAAGGTTTGATCACCCCGATTCTATTCAGAATCAGGGGGAACCGCCGCCTCAACTTCCAACTACGCGTGAGACACCGTCATAAACCGGGGAGGGTGTCTTTTCTTTTTTTCAGTAATCAGTTTTGGGTTGTTCATCTTACAGGCTGCGCGTGCGCGGATACGCCTGCGGCGATCAAAGTACGGTTCTGCTCCGAGAGCGAGAAGCCCTACCTGTGGGGCCAGCACTCGCTAGACTGCGTGCCGCCGATTTGCTGAATGTTTGCGCGGGGCAACAGGTTGCGAGGTTCCGGGGCGTTGTCCAAGGAGGCCTAAATCATGCTCCTCAATGCGACAGCAGTAAGCACCAGGCAAGGTCAAGAGGACAGACGGCGCATTGAGCATAATGTCAAAACTGACGGTGCCGCTTGACCTCCTGCGGCGTGTGCCGCCGCGCCAATTGGATCCTCCTGGGTCCAGGGTTGAGTCCAAGTCCGGGTGGACCTGGCAAAAAGACCGCTGAAAGAGATGTACACATATATACATGCGCGCCCTTACATTTCAGTTGGACCTATGGACCCGCATTGAAGGCAAAAGGAGTTACGAGAGTTTTGCACTTGGACGCATGTTGGACCCGAGGTCGACGCAGGTGGACTGGAGATTCGCATCAATCCGCTGCCTTACGATAGCGGCGACCGCCCGGACGCGGTTCGCCCGGAGCAGGCCGACCAGGCCTGAACCGTCTGTAACCAAGCGAGAGGAGGATCCGGGAGACGCGATTAGTATCGGCGGGAGTTTGTTTGTCTGGCGTTTTCCCGATGCAGTGATTCAAGATGTCGGCAATGGTGACGGACGCCCCATCGGAGTTCAGATCGGCGACGGGATGACCATCCTCATAGAGACGTTGGGAAGGATCTGCTATCCACCGGGAGATAGGTTCTTCCCAGACATCCCCTTGGTAGCGGTCAGCCTGTTCCGCTTGAGCGAATTGGTCAAGTTCAGGCGTATCGAGCCACCAGGAATCGCCGGCGCGAAAGCGTTCGACGGCTTCGGCCCAGAGCTGATCGCGGTCGCGGACGATCGCGTCGATTTTGATCTCAGTGCCGCAGCGGACCGGCCAGAATCTCCGTCCGCCAGTGGCATCGATGAGGTATTCCTCGTCGTTGGTGGAAGCGGAGAAGACGCATTGGCGCGGGGAAGTAACCAGACGTTTTCCGTAAGGCGGGCGGAAGGCGTTCAATCCTGCGAGTGATGAAAGCCTTGACGTGTTCGAGTTCGGCTTTGTGCATGCCCGACAGCTCGCCCATCTCGATGATCCAGACGCCCATGGTCTGCAGTGAAGCGTCTTTGGTTCCTAGTTCAGCGATTTCGTCGGTAAACCATTCATCGCGTACTGCGAGTTTGCGATGGACGCTGGATTTCAGGATGCCCTGTTTTCCCTCCAAAACCAGGCAACAATCAACCTGACATCCTGGGTTTCGGACACGAGCCACGGCCGAGATAAGCCAGCGGGTCCCCACAGCGGCGACGTACGCGTTCTGTTCGGCGCCGAGGTAGACATTGAGCCACTGACCGAGGCGGCGCACGCCGTCCCACTTGAGCGAATCGAGATATTCGCGGACGGGATGAAACGCGCGGCCACGTGCGACAGTCTGGACTGCTTGACCAGCGATTTCGAGCCCGACCTCGATGCCATTGTGTTGTAACCAGTCGGCTGTTAATCGGTCTTCCTGATCAGTCCATCGCAGGCCGGCGGCCGCTGCCCATGGAGTGTTTTTCAGCGCTACAGTGTCTAGCGAAAATTCATTAAAGCCAAGCACGCCTTCCCATTCCGGAGCATACGTCAAGGCGATAATTGCGTTGGCCAGCAGCGCCTTTGGCTTCCCGTTGTCGGTTACGACTAGCCGCATTCGCCACCCCGCGGAGATACTATCCGACTGAGGCGGGAGCCAACCTTACGAATCGCTTGCTGCGGCGCTCTTTTCTGGCGACACTCGCTTGGTCCTCAACGTTTGCTCCAAGGGCGCGAGCTTGTCACGATGCGCGAAATGTTCTCAGATAGCCCTGGTTGCGAGCACTGATTGCGATTGACGGCCTGCAAGCAAGCATCAATGGCTCGGTCGCACACGCCATAGCGCCGCAGCGCGCCGGCAATCGCAACCAGCGTTAGGTGCTGCATGCCTTTCGGAATTTTTACCTCCGGCGGGATGCGGTACTTCGGGCCTTGAGGATGGTTGCCGTTCGCTCGAGTGAGCCGCTCATAGAGCCTCAATATGTCTTGGGCGTGGTCCTCGACTTGGAGCGGTGCGCCACGGAATACCTTGCCCGTGACAGCGAAGTAGCGCTTTCTGTCGTACATCTCGATCGCAGCACCATCTTGGAACGCGACTTTTCCAACGGCCGCCGGCAGCTGCCCTTTCGCCCAAATTTTCAGCCCGTGGCCGCTGGGCGAAATCTCCATGTAGGTGTCGGCGAAGCGCTCGATGATGCCACGTGTCGACTCTTTGGGAGTTCCGCACTCATCCAGGCAATCATCAAGGTCGATGCCAACGAAGGGATCCTCGGTCGTAAAAACGAACCCGATGCCGCTCCAGTACTTGAGCTGGCTTTCGAATACGTGGAGGATTTTCGGGTATTCGCTCCAGTCGGAAGGCTCGGTGGTGGAGGCGCGCCGGCCGTCGGGCCGGTAAGGCACCTTGGCCATTCGTTCCAACCGCCAGAGGACCCACTGGTCTCTTTCCTCGAGGTCGGACGGCACTCGAATAGCCACGTTCATATCTCCCGTCACCAGATTTCCACCTGTGCACCCTTGCGCCACTGCCTTCGTACTCATTGGCCGCCTCTCGCAATGTGTCGGGAGATGGCTTCCAGCACCGCAGCTTGAAACTTGTCACGCGTTTCCTTCGTGTCGAACTCAACGATCAACGCCCAGCTCTTCTCATTGTTCTTCACGTACTCTCGTGCTGGCAGCCCGACCCACTTCGAGCCGTCGCGAACGTGATACGTCAGATTGTGGATTATCATCCCGCTGGGCAAGCTGATCGAAAAAAACGCCTTTCAGGTGTTCTTCTCGAAGGTTTTCCAATTACTGACGACCATCTGCTGTTGTAGCGGTTGCGTTGAGTTCATCAGACTCTCCTGAGTGGGCTAAGCCCATACATCGACCGGCAGACAGCCACGGCCATGTTGACTTTGTAGCCGGGCTTGATTGCAATGTCGCGCCGGATCTTCGAATGCACTGATCGCACGACCTCTTTGGGATCAATCTCAGGATCATTCTCGCGTCGCTCGAGCTCGGCGCGCACCTCGCCGCGGAGCTGTTCACGGGCAACCTCGAAATTGCGACGGAGGGCTCGACTAGTTTGTGCATTAGATCTACTGGGATGATGTAGCGGACCTGGGCTCGATGGCGTCGCCGGCGAATCCTTGCGGGCTTTTGGCGGAAGTCATCCATGATCTGGACGGCGTCGACTGGGAACCCTGCAGAGTCATCTAGGTCATCGACGGCCTGCAGGGCTTTCGTTATCTCATAGTGGAGCTGAATCTCGCGCTCAGGGTAAGCGATGATCCTCGAAACTGCCATTCGGTCACAACGCTTTACCCCACGAATCATTTGCTTAAACGGCGTCCGCCCGTGACCTTCCGGTGAATCGTGGAGTGCCAGACGGTGCTGATGTTGGCTACCGGCCGGCTGATTTGTACAACTCCCAGAAAGAACCGCTCGCCATTGACCGCGACGGCAAGCACTTTTTCCAGCAGCAAATCGGACTGGCTGTTCATTCGTTTTCGTTTCCGATGGACAGCATGTTCCATCGGGCCGGCCTGGTCCGCTGGCCAAGTGCGGTCCAAAATCCGCGCCATACTGAGGGTCAGAAACTCTCAAAGGAGAAAGTCTGCGGGTGATGCTCGCTGATTCTAGGGGGATTATGGTAGGCGCGGCTGGACTCGAACCAGCGACCCTCAGCTTAGAAGGCTGATGCTCTATCCACCTGAGCTACGCGCCCTTTGAAAAGGAATCTACAAGATGAGTTTACGATGCCGCGCTCGCTCTTGCATCGACTAACTCCACCGCCTGGAACAAACCTTCGGCCATCCAGTCGCGGAACCATTCGAACAATTGCGATTGCTTCACAGCCGGGCGCCACTTGCGCGACGGGACGGCCATGATTGCCTCGCCCATCGTTCCTCCCGACGCTAGCGCGGAAAGCAGCTCATAAGCGGGTTCCAATAAATCCATGCGATGAACCTGGTAGTCGCGGCGATAAGCTACCACCCAGCTCTTCTTGGCGGCGACTCGCGGAAAACGATTCTCTTCGTCTACAGCACCAACGTACCGGCTCACCGGGTAGTCGAATGCGAGCAACCGGAACGCCTCGATAGGCTTTAGGCGCGCCGTTTCCCAGGCATCGCCGGGCACGGCACACACCCCGTTTGGCGTCAAAGGCGGAGTTTCGATCGCATCGAACACCGTAGTAAGCGCATACTCCAGCCGCGCCAGATCCACGCAGAATTCTTTCCTCGGGAGATCACCGACCGTCGCTACAAACTCAGGAAGATGATCGCCCAGCCGGTTCAGCGTATAGCTGCGCGACGGATAAACGTCCACGTAGCGCTTCACCAGGCGCATAAACTCCTCGCCGCCAAGAAAATGCTTCAGCGCTGGATAGTCGATCGCCAGCGCCTCCTCGATCCGTGGCAGATACATGTCACGGTAGACACTCAGGCGCTCGAGCGCAGAAAGCGTTTTGGAAGGAAGCACCACGGCGCGCGCCGCCTCAGCAGGAATCTGGGCCTGTGCGCCGTCGGACAAGATTGCTTCCTCCGTAGTCCCTTGTTCGAGGATGCAGGCTTGCATCCACCGCTGGACGCGTTCCAGGCCCGGATCAGTCGCCATATGCGATGACCTCGTCTTGTTCCGGCATTCCCGCCGCCGAATCTTCCTGCTCCCGGAACTTGCGTGCCTTCAGCGCCTCGCCGTGGACCACATCGAATTCCGGAATGTTGGCGTCCCATTCGAGCAGAGTCGCCACACCGCCCAGCCTCCGGTGCGCAAAGCGATAAAGATTCCAGACCGTCTCGATGACGTAATCGCTGTGCGTGTCCAGGATATGAGTGCCCTTGTTGGTGTGCCCTGCGAGGTGCATCTGCACCACGCGGTCGCGCGGAATCCGATCGATGTACTCTTCGGGATCGAAGCCGTGGTTGAACGAGCTGACGTAGACGTTGTTGACATCCAGAAGGATGCCGCAGTCGGCTTGCTCGGCAATCGCCGCCAAAAACTCGCTTTCCCGCCATGTGGACGCGGCGAACTCCAGGTAAGTGGAGGCGTTCTCAAGTGCGATCGGCCGCTCCAGAAAATCCTGAATGATCTTTACCCGCTCGATGGTGTGCCGCAGCGCTTGGTCGGTGTACGGCATCGGCAACAGGTCGTGTGTGTTCAGCCCGGTGACGCCGGTCCAACAAAGGTGGTCGGAGATCCAGTGCGCCTTGATCCGCTTGGCCAGCGCTTTCAGCTTCCCCAGATAATGGAAATTGACCGGATCGGTGCTGCCGACGGAGAGCGAGACTCCATGCAGGACCACTGGGTAACGCTCCGCCACCTGGTCCAAAACATGCAACGGCCGGCCGCCGGTGTCCAGGTAGTTTTCCGAAAGCACTTCAAACCAGTCGATGGCTGGATTGTTGCTGAGGATGTGGTCAAAATGCACCGTGCGTAACCCGATGCCGAAACCGAGATCCGGATATCCCCATCGATTTGCCATAAAGCTGACTCTGCACACTAAGGATAGCAAGTGGCAAATATGTCATCCTGAAAGTACGTAGCGGATGGGTACACCGAAAGAGGATTTGGCGCGTCCAAACAGCATGGTTCGACGGCGGCTGGTGGCAGTCTGCGGACTATTCGCCATAGTTCTATTTTGCGTCGCACTTTCGTTCGGCCAGAAGTTTCGCGAGTATCCGGGCTGGGAGTACGAGAATTTTCCGCTCCCCCCCGACTATCAGGTCCCCGGAGAATGGGCCTTTGCGCGGTTGATGTACCCTTCAGTCCGTTTCAGCGACCGTCCCTACAGTCCTTACTGGAAACAGGGCGCCACGAATTGGACCATCGATTATCCGCGTTCCGACCGGCATCTGTCCGAGGCCGTCCGCCGGTTGACCAGAATCCAGACGCGTTCCGTCGAGCAGCCCGTAGACCTGGATGAAGGGGACGATGTGTACAACTGGCCCTGGTTGTATGGCGTAGAAGTCGGTCATTGGGACCTCACCGACCAACAAGCGGCCAAGATGCGCGATTTCCTGTTGCGCGGCGGTTTCTTCATGTGCGACGACTTTCACGGCACACACGAGTGGAGCGTTTTCATCGCCGGGATGAACCGCGTATTTCCGGATCGTCCCATCGTCGATATCGACAACAAGGACCCGATATTTCACACCATCTTCGACCTCGATGACCGCTACCAGGTTCCCGGCGAGCAAGTCCTATTCACGCACCAGATGTGGGAGCACGACGGCTACGAAGCGCGCTGGCGCGGAATCTACGACGACAAGGGGCGGCTAATGGTAGCGATCTGCCACAACATGGATTTGGGCGATTCCTGGGAGCACGCCGACAACCCGAAGTATCCGGAACGATTCTCGGCCCTGGGCATCCGCATCGGCGTCAACTACATCACTTACGCGATGACCCACTAGTCTAGCTGATTGTGGTGCAGGTCTCCGACTGTCTCCGACCTGCCAACATAATCGGGGACCATCAAAAAGAAGGTCGGGTCCCTTGTGAACCCGACCCATCTATGACCGCGTTGGGGCCCGGAGGAGTCGGCCCCAGCGCGGGTGCTACAAACTGTTAGTTAACAGCCGCCGTGGACAGGTCCCGCGCGCATCCAGCTCGCTTTTTCTCCAGCCACGCGCACCATTCATCCAGGTTCGCGCCGGTCGTCGCCGAGACTTCCAGAATTTCAGCGCCCGGGTGAACCTTAAGGATGTTCTCCTTCGCTTTTGCAATATCGAACTGAATGTAAGGAAGAAGGTCGATCTCGTTTATAATCACGAGGCCCGCCCGCGAAAAAGTGGCGGGATACTTCAACGGCTTGTCTTCTCCTTCAGTAACGCTGAGAATGACGATCTTATCATGCTCGCCCAGGTCGTAGCTGGATGGGCAAACCAGATTGCCCACGTTCTCTATAAACAGGTAGTCGAGTCCGGTAAGATCCCAGGCTTCAGCGCCCAGCGCCTGCTCCACCATCCGCGCATCTAAGTGGCAGGAACCGCCCGAGCAGATCTGCCGAACGGGAAACCCGTACTTAGCCAAGCGTTTAGCGTCATTGTCGGTCTGAATGTCGCCGGTTAGTACTGCTACGCCTGTGTCGGGAGGAAACATCGCCAGTGTCCGTTCCAGTAGTAAGGTTTTTCCCGCCCCTGGGGAACTTATGAGGTTCGGACAATAGATGCCGTTCTCTCGAATGCGTTCGCGCAGCGACTTGGCGACGCGCTCGTTCTCGCTCAAGACCTTCTGCTGTACATCGATACGGTTCAAGGTTCCTCCAATTCCACGTATGCCAGTTCCAGCTCAGTGCCGCTGACCGGCTCGGTGGTTACTGCACCGCAGTTTGGACAGTCAATCTGGAAATCTTTCAGAGCAAATACAGTGCCACAAGCAGGGCAGCGGTTCTGCCGGGGACGGAACTCGATATCGAGGGCGGACGCGTCTTCCGAACCCAGCACAAGTGCTTCAAAACAAAACCGAAGGGAGTCTGGGTCTACGCCCGACCACTCGCCGATTCGTAAGCCCACAATTTAGAGCCGGGATGACGCTTGGCTTCGTTTTGCGCCGCGTCCAAAACCGAAGTAGCGATACCCATCTCGTGCATAGCAAATGGCTAACAAGCGCGCGACAACTATCTCAGGCGCGATCTCGTTCAACGAACTCGATACTCCCGGCGAGCGGGATCGCGAAGATACTGGATCGCGTGCGTCGCCTTCAGCATATCAGCCACAAGCCCGTAAAGGGCCTAGTCCTTCTGGTGTTCTTAGACACGGGTGCTCCCGCGCGGATCTCGGAGTATGCTCTGAATATGCGAGCAGCCTTGATCGCAGTCTTCGCTCTCGCAGAGCGGAACACTAACGCAAATGCCGCTTGCTCACGCGCGCCGCTTCCTTTGCGCGGAGCTTCGCGATGCGTTCGACTAACTTCACCGGGACAGGCTCAGAGAGCGGGAAGCGGATGGTGCCCTTACTGATTTCATATCGCGAAAGGGCGTCCTGCAACGCCGTGACAACGTGACCGGTGGCAGGGTAGAGCGAGTAATGCTGTTTCCATCCCGCGAAATAGAGCACCGGGCGACCGTGTAGTTTGTACGCCGGAATCTTGTACGAGATTATTTCCTCGGCTTCCGGCACGGCCTTGCGGATGGTCTTCCGCACGCGCTCAAGCACGCCCTGCAGTGCCTCGGGCTGCGAGGCGATGTACTCGTCGACGGACTTGAAGTTGGTTTTGGCCATCGTATTCTCTAGTGCTCCAGTCTTCTGACTTTAGCGCCCCAACGGCGCCCTACGTCCAAGTTCGTGTCACGCCAGATGATTTAGCCGCGCTCGATTTTCGCTGGGTACGAGCACTCCAAAGCAACGAGAAGCCACCCGCCAGAGCAAAAACTCGACCTGCGCGTAATGCGGACGTTCATGGAAGCGGCTCTATCCGAATGGTGCGGAGACCATGTAGGAAATCATCCTATAAATTCTTTTTATTGCCCTAGGACCGACGCAAGGAGTCTAACACCCTGAGGTCCCCAGTTTGTCACCTGCGGCCGTACGTGTCCAAAATCATCAAAACACTGGCGAAGCACGTCGCTGTCCAAAGTGCGGATCTGCCCAGATTTGCCCTTCCCGGCGGCGCTCATTGAAAGATTGGGTCTTCTTTGGCTTGCTTCTCAATCCGTACCGATGCGCCCAGTGCCTACGACGCTTCTTCCGATTTCGTTCGCGCTGGGCTAGGCGCGCAGTGACGGTGACACTTTGTTTGATCCCCCTGATTATCCTAGCGGCATGGTTTGTCGAGCTTCGATCACTCCAGAAAGTGCGTGCGCTCTCGGCGCCCGATCAGCCTAAGCCGGAACCTGCGCCAGCGAAGACCATTCAACAGCTATTGGACAAACGCTGATTGTCCGCCGGGCCGCGTTCTGCTCACTCGAACTCCCGCACAGGAGCAGCTTGGTCGGCGGCCACGCGTCCTGTGACAATTTTCGCTTGGTGGTAATTCTCTCCGCGCAAAGGGACGCCTGCGAGGCGGCGCAACATCGCGATCTGGCCCACGTGCGTGAAGGCATCGGCTATCGGGCCCTGGAAAAGTTTCTCCGCCGGCTCGCGGAGAGCGCTATCGGAGGCCAGATAGGCATCGAACGCTTCAATGACCGTAAAGAAGCGCTGGATTTCCGCGTCCCACGAAAGAGCGGATGAATCATGCCATCGTTGCTGGCCTTGTGCGATCGACAGAGCCCACTCCATCAGATCGCCGATGTGCGCAAGAATCTCGCGCGGTGTGCGCGTCTGTTGCGACGCTCGGAATTGGCCAAATGTATCGGACGATCCACGTACCGCTTTACCACCCCGATATGCGAGAGTGGCAAGAGTGTGCCGAAGTAATTGGCGAGCCGGATCGGCAACCACAAACGACAATGAAGAGGGTAGCATTCAAATATCATCTCGCGTTGCTGGCCATGGCCGGCTGGTCATTGGCCGGGCAAGACACTGGCGCGGCCGACAATACAACCAATGCGGATCCGCCGGAGCGATGGAATCTCTACTATCAAGCGACTTCCATCGGCCAGCGTCACGGCCCATTCAACTCTCCCTATGAAGGGCCGTTCAGTTTTCAGCCCTATCCGGAGCGCGACGTCTCGTTGACCACCACTCTGTTCTTCGGCCTGCAATTGGACCCGAACACTCAGTTCTATTTCGATCCCGAAATTGCCGGCGGTAGAGGGCTCAGCAGTGTGAACGGCCTGGCTAACGCGCCCAATGGTGAATTGCCACGCATCCAGACCGCAACCCCGAAGCCGTACATCGCTCGTCTTTACATTTCTCACGATTTTGGCTTCGGCCCTGAAAAGGAGCACGTCGAAAGCGACTTAAACCAGCTTGCGGGCGAGCGGCCAATGAATCGTTACACCGTAACAGTCGGACGATTCACGCTCACTGATTTCTTCGACAACAACAACTACACGCATGACCCGCGCACGCAATTCCTGGCCTGGGGAGTGATGTACAACGGCGCTTGGGATTACCCGGCCGACACGCGCGGCTATACCTGGGGAATCGTGAACGAGTTCCACACGCGCAATTGGTCGTACCGATATGCCGCCGCAGCCGAGCCCAAGGTCGCCAACGGTGGCAGGTTCGACCGGCGGCTGTTTCGAGACCGGGGCGATACCTTTGAGATCGAGCGCCGCTACACGATCGGAGATCATGCCGGTGCCATTCGTCTGCTCGGATTCCTGAATCACACGGACTCCGGCAGCTATGCTGATGCGCTCCGTCTGGCCGACGAAACCGGAACCACGCCTAACATCACGGCTGTCCACCGCGCTGGAACTCTCAAGTATGGAACCGGGATCAGCTTCGACCAGGAGATCCTTCGGGATGTCGGCATGTTCACTCGTTTGGGATGGAATGACGGCAAGACCCAGGACTTCGCATTTACGGCCATGGATCGCCTGGCCAGCGCGGGCGTGTCGGTGAAGGGCGCCCGGTGGAAAAGAAAAGAGGATGTCGTCGCTACTTCCTTCACAGCCGCCGGGCTCTCAGGCGTCCATGCGCTGTATCTCGCCCGCGGCGGCTACGACTTTCTGATCGGAGACGGCCGGCTGAACTACGCGCCCGAGTACACTTGGGAAAGCTACTATAGCGCGCGACTGTTTCCGGGCTTCTATGTGACTTTCGATGTCCAGCACTACAACAATCCGGCTTATAACCACGATCGCGGCCCGGTGTGGATCGAGAGCATCCGGCTGCACATGGAATTCGGACTGAAGCCCGGTAAGGCAAAATAAGTCGAAATGAGTCAGGCACCAGGATCGTTGCGCGCGCTGCTTACGAACCTGATCGACTATGCCGGTCTCTATCCCCCGGCCGCTCTCGCGCTACCGGTCGCGCTCAATAATTACAAGCAGTATCTAGCGTCTCCCGAAAGCTGGATTCTGAATCGGCTGGTTCTGCCGGCTACGAAGCTCGAAGATGTTGACCTGGGCGAGGACTGGCGCGTCACGCTACTGGTGGATGGTGAACCGGGCTCGCTGCCGCGTCAGGTCGAGACGCTCGAAATCAAGAAGGCTTGTAGGCTGTCGCTGCCTACGTATTGCGAGGCGCCTATCGATCAGATCAGGGGCGCATTCGCGAAGGTTCGAACCGGCGGATTGACGCCTGACGCGGTCCCGATGCCTAGTGAGATCGCCGAATTGTTGTGCGAAGCTGCCGCGCGGCGCGTGCCATTTAAGGCAACAGCCGGACTGCATCATCCGATTCGCGCCGGCCATCCGCTTACCTACTCGGCTGACAGCCCGCATGCCATCATGCACGGGTTCATCAACGTTTTCGTAGCGGCAGCCTTTGCTTGGCACGGCATCGATCGCGCGGCGGTCATCGGCGTTCTGCATGAATGCGATCCGGAGAGCTTCGAATTCTTCGATGACTCGCTGACCTGGCGTGGCAGGCGTCTCGGGACCGCGCAGATTGCGGCAGCTCGGCGCGACTTTGCACACAGCGTTGGGTCCTGCTCATTTGAAGAGCCGATCGGCGATCTGAAAACGTTGGCGTGGCTCAAATGATCGACGCTACGCATGACCCGGCGCTTCAGAGCTGGGTTGAAACCGCGAACCGGGCCGATAGTGATTTTCCGATTCAAAATCTTCCTTACGCGACCTTCTCTCGGAAAGGACACGAGCCCACGCGGCTGGGAATCGCGATCGGAGACATGGTTCTAGATGTTGGGGCGGCTTTCCAGATTCCAGCGATGGAGGCGCTGATGGCGCTGCCTCGCTCTCTTCGGATCGATCTGCGGCGGCAGGCGAGCGCGTTGCTGTCGAAATTCTCCCCTGGGGCAGACCGTTTATTGACGCCGCTCGCCGACGTCGATCTGCTCTTGCCTTGCAACATTCCTGATTACACCGACTTCTATGCGTCCATCCATCACGCCACCAACGTCGGCTTGCTGTTTCGCCCCGATAATCCTCTGTTGCCCAACTATAAGTGGATCCCCATCGCGTATCACGGCCGCGCCTCTTCGGTGGTTGTCGGTGGAACACCCGTGCGGCGGCCCCGGGGACAAATCGTCCTCACTGCCGGCGCATCTCCGGTCTATGAACCGCGCCGGCTCCTCGATTATGAACTGGAGTTGGGGGCGTTCTTGGGTCCCGGCAACAGGCTAGGCGAACCAATCCGGATCGCGCAGGCCGAAGAACACATCGTGGGCGTGTGCCTGCTGAACGATTGGTCGGCACGTGACATTCAAACCTGGGAGTCGCAGCCGCTGGGTCCATTCTTATCGAAAAATTTCGCTACCTCGATTTCGCCATGGGTGATCACGCTGGAGGCACTGGAGCCGTTTCGCTGCCCTCCCCCGGCGCGACCTGCCGGCGACCCGGCGCTATTGCCTCACCTCACGGCGGTCGGCGACACCGCCTTCCGGATCACTTTGGAAGTCTGGCTTCGATCGGCACGGATGCAAGAACCCGTGCGCGTGAGCCAGAGCGATTTCTCGACCATGTACTGGACGCTGGCGCAGATGGTCGCGCATCATACTTCGAACGGATGCCCACTTCGGCCCGGCGATCTGATCGGCAGCGGGACCGTCTCCGGGCCTGAGAGGCACAACCGCGGCTGCCTGCTGGAGATGACGCGGCGCGGATCGGAGCCGCTCGCCTTGCCGTCCGGCGAACAGCGCCGATTCTTAGAAGACGGCGATGAGGTGATCCTGCGAGGCTGGTGCGAGGCTCCGGGATTCCGGCGGATCGGATTGGGCGAGTGCCGCGGCACGATCCTGCCTGCCCTATTGTAGAGTAGACACAAATGCCCCGGCTTACAATGGTTTCCGTTATCCTTTCAGGCGCCATCGCCGCTCTTGGACAATCGAGCCCGCCACCTTCCTTGAGCTGTCCAAGTACGTTGAAGGTAACGGAGACGGCTGCGCCCTTAGAAGGGTGGAAAATTGTTTCGACCCCGAAGGAGCATGATTTCGAAACGGGTCTCCATCTACAACGTCGACAAGGAAGGACGAGAATACGACTTGGCCCCGGATGATCAGGCGCGGACAGGGGGGAAAATCGTCCAGGCTTGGAAGTTGCAAGACTATCGCAGCATGGAGATCTTTCTACGTTGCCGTTATCACGAAACCGCCGTGGTCTTAAATACGGAAGCGCCCCGCCCTCACCCGATGCACCTTCACATTCGCTTTAGACAAGAACGGCAACTTCATCGGCAAATCCGATTTGGTCTGCCGCCAATAGGGCGCTGACAACTTCTTGGCGCTGCCAAGACCTCGGTACAGCCTAGCATTGATTAGATGGCACTTCGCGTTGGACATCGGCGTGCATTCGGTCTTACGGAGTACAGCATTGGCTACACCTCAAGCGGCTCTGAGCCGTCAACTAACCACGCGAGAACCGGCTGATCGACCACCGCAGCTTCGTCGTCTCGATCTTTCATTCTTGGCCGGCGTCGTGATAGCCCTGGGAGCAGTTGTCACTGGGATCTGTGCCACGCACGTAGGTTTCACTTACTTCCTCCAGCCCACCGGGGCGGTCATTGTGTTGGGTGGAACACTGGGCGTAATCCTGGTGACTACGCCCAGACCTTCATTGGTTCATTCAGCGTACCGGATCATGGAACTTTTCGCCGTCGATGAGGTGAACCGCGACGCGTTGATCGAGGAAATCATTAGCTTGTCGAGAATTGTACGGCGGGGCGGGATCATCGCGCTTGACGCAGCGATCTCGAAGACGTCCAACGTGTTTCTCCGCGACGCGCTGCAACTGGCGGTAGATGGCCAAAGCCGCGAAGAACTGCAGGTGGTTCTCGAAACTCAGCTTAGAATGAACGAACGCCACGGTGAGAGTGACGCGAAGGCGCTGGAGGTCGCGGGAGGGTTCGCGCCTACTATCGGAATCATCGGCACGGTCGTCGGCCTAATTGAAGTGCTTCGGCAGTTCTCGAATCTTCAGGCCGTTGGTAGCGGGATCGGCACAGCATTCGTCTCAACCATCTATGGCTTGGCGTTAGCAAATCTGTTGTTGCTGCCGGCTGCTCACCGTATTCGGGCGCGCGTGGCCGAGAATTTTGAAACTCAGGAGCTGATCATCGAAGGCGTCCTCTCGGTGATCGATTGCCTTCATCCGGCGTTGATCCGGGTCCGCTTGAACTCGTTTGTGCGCGGGCCCAAATCGAATGCCGCCTAAACCAGCATATCTCCAGCCGGAGAGCGCCTCGCACAACCGCTGGCTCATCAGCTACACCGACATCGTAACCATTTTACTGATCCTGTTCGTTGCAGTGGCCGCGCAGAGCCTGCAGGATCATTCGGCTCGAGCCGCCGCGGCGAGGCCCTCGCTCACGAAGTCACACCCGGTACCTCAACAAACAGAACAAAGGCTGCAACAGCAGGGTCTTGATTTGCACCGCGAACCGCGTGGCTTGGTGATCAGCGTTCCGCAAGCGGTTCTGTTCGCGTCGGGAGACGATCGCATCAGCCGGGGGGCGTATCCAATGGTCTCCGAAATCGCCGCAGTGCTCCGCGATGTCAATAATAAAGTAGCGCTGGTCGGCCATGCCGATGCCATCCCGATTCACAACCAACGCTTTAAGAGTAACTGGGAGCTTTCCGCGGCACGGAGTCTGAGCCTTCTCACATTGCTGGCAACCGGCTACGGCATCGAGGAGTCGCGCCTGTCGATTCAGAGCTACGGCTCCTACAGTCCAAAATCGTCGAACGACACTGAAAATGGTCGCGCAGAAAACCGGCGGGTCGAGATTCTCATTTTGAACGAGCAGGTGGCCGAAGCCAATTGCCCGTGATCGCTTTTGCTATCGTGAGATTTCCCACGATGCAACCTGCTTTGAATATTCCTAAGACCGGAGCGTTGGACCTAGTCTCGCTTGGCGCGCTGGTCCATCGCCTGGATCCCGGCATCATTCCCTTCCGCAAAGCGACCGAGTGCCAGATTCATGTCAGCGGCGGCGAGTTCAACGTTGCCGCCAACCTGGCCGACTGTTTCGGATTGCAGACCAGCATCGCGACTGCAATGGTCAACTATCCCATCGGCGATCTGGTAGCCGAGCGAGTGAAGGCGATGGGGGTCAAGCCTTTCTATAAACGCTTCGAGCACGACGGCGTCACCGGTCCGAACATTGCGGCAGTTTACAGCGATCGAGGTCACGGAGTGCGCGCACCCGTGGTCTTCTACAACCGATCGAACGAAGCCGCGGCACGCCTGAAACCGGGCGATTTCGACTGGAAGACAATCTTCGCCGGCGGCATACGCTGGTTCCACAGCGGCGGGATCTTCGCGGCACTGTCCGAAACGACCGCCGAGCTAATAATCGAGGGGATGCGGGTGGCCAAAGCGGCTGGCGCCGTGGTCTCGTTTGACTTGAATTTCCGCGAAAAGCTTTGGAAGGTTTCGGGCGGACAACATCGCGCGCAGTCGGTGATCGGCCGGATTGTTGAGAACGTGGACGTGCTGGTCGGAAATGAAGAGGACCTGCAGAAGGGACTGGGCGTTCCGGGCCCCCAGCTCGCGGCGAAATCCAAGCTCGATCCCAGCGCATTTTTCGGAATGATCGATCGGGTGGTGAAGCAGCATCCCCAGATCAAGATTGTCGCCACGACTCTTCGCGAGGTGCATTCCACGAGCCGGCACCACTGGGGCGCCGTAGCCTGGGTCAATGGGGAGACCCACGTATCTCCTACTTGCGAACTGCATGTTCACGATCGCGTCGGCGGCGGCGATGGTTTCGCCTCGGGATTCTTCTACGGACTGCTGGCGGGCGAGTCTACGGAGGAATCGCTGAAGCTGGGCTGGGCGCACGGTGCTCTTCTAACCACCTTTCCCGGCGATACCACCATGGCGACTCTTCAGGAAGTTCGAGCGTTCGCGCAAGGCGGCTCGGCGCGCATTCAGCGTTAGCGCGGGCGTTGAGTGCGAAAATCGTCTAGTGCGGCGCCCAACTGCGCGAGACTCGTGGCAACTGCCTCTGATTCACCGCCGATGCCGAGCCGGAAGTGATCCGGCATTTCGAAGAACGACCCCGGAACCACGGTGCCGTCGTATTTCTCGCGGAACAACTCGCAGAACTTGTCGACGGAGCCGGTGAGAAGCCGCGGAAACACCACGGTTCCGAACCGCAGCGGCCGTACTTCGAGATCCTTTCTGGTCGCCAGGAATTCGTTGAGCAACCGCCGGTTTCTCTCGAGCAGAGCGCGAGACCATTTTCGTATCGTCTCGAAATTATGAAGGGCGATCACGCTGAGGCGTTCGGCCGGATGGGCCTGGTTTACGCCGAAAAGATCGTTGAGCAGCCACATCCGGCGCGCCAACTCCGGCTCCGCCAACACCCATCCACAGCGCAGGCCGCTTAGCCCGTAAACCTTCGTCAGGCTGTTGGTGATGACAAACTCGGGACCCAGGTGAAACGCAGAACGTGGCGCGACTTCGAAGGCGGCGTCGAGATAGACTTCGTCCACAAGCACTCGCGCGCCAACGCGTCTCGCGACCTCACCGATGGAACGCAAGTTGGCTTCGTCGGTGAACGCGCTGGAAGGATTGTGCAGATTGGTGATGACGATAAGGCGCGTGCGGGGCGTCACAGCTCGCTCAAGCTCCGCCGGATGGAGAGCAAAGCCGCTTTCCCGACGGCGTGGGAAGCGGCGAACTTCGGCCTGCAGATATCCCAGTGATGCCAGCAACAATTCGTAGGTTGGATGTTCGACGACTACCTCATCGCCCGGCTCTAAAATCGCCGCCATGGCAAGATAGTTCGCCATCGAAGTGCCATCGGCCGCCACGACGTTGGCGGTCGAAACCCCGTTGTGCGCGGCCAACGCTTCTTGCAGCGGCGGATAGCCATAGCCGGCGCCTCTAGCCACTGGCCCCAAATCCTCGATCTTCACCGGCAGTCCGAAAAGCGGATAAGTGATCACCCCGCTGGTGGCCAGATTGTAGCGAGCGCCTTGCCGCGTCTTCGCCCATTGCATGTAGGCCGAACTCATAACGCGATTCTTCATGATCTGGAAAGTTTTCTCCTCCAAAACAGATATGCTGGAATTCCCGACGCCAGAAAAAGCCAGCCGACGAGACTCTCCTTCGGATGACTGAAGACCGTGCCGGCCACGATGGCAGCGCAGGCAAACACGAAAAGCCCGGTGGTCCAAGGATGACCGGGAACGAGGTACCCTACCCTCTCATCGCTGCCCTCGCGCCGGCGAAAAACAAACAACGTGGCGGCAGTTAGCCCAAAGAAAATGAAATCGGACGAAGTTACATAGCTGAGAATCTGCTCGTACCGCCCGGAGAGCGCGATGGCGCTGGCTAGAACCCCTTGCAGGGTAATCGAAACCACCGGCGCGTGCGTACGCGAGGAGACGTAGCTCACACTACGAAAGAACAGCCCATCTTCCGCCATGGCAAAATACACGCGGGGCGCGGTCAGCATTCCTTGGCTGAGGAACCCGATGGTAGAGATAGCAATTGCGAACGCGGTGAAGGTGGCGCCCACGGAGCCCACCGCTTGCTGCATAGCCGTGGAGGCGGGAGTGCTGGTGGCCGCTAGACCATCGGCGCCGAGCACGCGCAGATAAACGAAGTTCATCGAGAGGTAGATCGCCACCACCCCAAGCACGCCGATCAGAAGACCGCGCGTGAGATCACGGCGGGGATCGCGCAGTTCGGCCGACATGAAACTCGCGGTTTGCCAGCCTCCATACGAGAAGGCAATGGGTGTCAGCGCGGCGCCCGCTGCCCGGAGAAAATTCCCAGGCTCGAAGGCCGCCGGTGCGGCCGCAGCCACAGCAAGCGAGTGTTTCCCGAATAGAATTCCGCAGAACACGATGGCGGCGATAGCACCGATCTTCAGCGTCATAAACATATTCTGCGTCAAACTGCCCGCCCGTACGCCGAGACAATTGATGGCGGTGAGACCCGCGAGCACCAGCACGGCAATCACGCGGTCGGCGATGGCAAGGTGCGTCACTTCCAGGAAGTAGCGTGCGAACGTGACGGCCACTGCGGCCATCCCGCCGGTCTGAATCACCAACAGTAATGCCCAGCCATAAATGAACGCTACCGCCGGGTGATAAGCCTCGCGCAGATATGCGTACTGGCCACCGAGCTCCGGGCGGCGGGCGGCGAGCTCGGCCCAAATGAATCCGCCGCTAAGCGCAATCCAGCCGCCGATCGCCCACGCTCCCAGGATCAGCACAGGCCAATGGAATTGGCGCGCAACAAGGTAGGGATTGATAAAGATGCCAGAGCCCACGATGCCACCCATCACGATCATGGTGGCGTCCAGCAGTCCGAGGCGCCGGGCGAGGCGGGTCATTCGCCCGATTCTGCCACTTCGGTGCTTAGGCTCGAAGAGTCGTCGTTGCTGCAGTGGTCCAAGCGGATTCGGCTTCCATCATATCGCGGTCCGGGAGTGCGGGATGGAAGAAGGCATCAGCGCTCCCGTCTAGTCCGGCGATGGTGAGATAACGGAAGCCACTCCGGATCAGCCATTCGCGATCGAGGGCATTGCGTGTATCCAGCACAATGGCCGAGCGCATGCGCCCAGCGATTTCTTCCCATTTCAGGTCCCGATAAACCGGCCACTCAGTGGCGAGGATTAGCGCGTCGCTCTCGGCCGCGGCTTGATCCGGCGAGTCGCAGCAGATCACGCCCAGATCCCCATGCTCGCTCCGGAACCGATCCATCGCTACCGGATCGTGGGCCTTGACCTTGCATCCGCGCTGAATTAGTTTTCGCGCGATCTCAACGGCGGGCGCATCGCGCAAATCGTCGGTATTCGGCTTGAAAGCGAGCCCCAAAATTCCGATGGTCCTGCCTTTGAGGATTTTCAACTCGGCCAGTAATTTTTCGATGACCCGCTCGCGCTGCCTGAAATTGATCTCGCGGGCGGCCGCGACGATAGGCATGTTGAGACCGTACTCGGCTGCAGTGGCGACCAGCGCCGCGGTGTCTTTCCCAAAACACGAGCCACCCCAACCCAGGCCAGCTTGCAGAAACCGGGTACCGATGCGCGTATCCAGGCCTATCCCCTTGGCAACCTGCAGGATGTCCGCGCCTACCTTTTCAGCCAGGTGACCGACCTCGTTAATGAAGCTAATCTTTAGGGCCAGGAATGCATTGGCGGCGTACTTGATCAACTCGGCGGAGGCTAAATCGGTGCAAATCAGCGGAACAGCGCCGATGCCTTCCGGACGCGGCAGGAATGTGGGGGCACCGAAGGTTTGGTCCAGAATGGGGCGGTACAAAGTGTAAAGTGTTTCGAGCGCGCGAGTATCATCGGAACCAACCACCACGCGGTCGGCGTAAAGACTGTCCGATAATGCCGTCCCTTCCCGCAAGAACTCCGGGTTGGAGGCGACTGCAAACCGGCCGCCGCCCTTACGTGAGTGCTGTTGCTCGTAAGACTCACGCACCAGCGAGCCTACCCAGTTACCGCTGCCGATAGGAACGGTCGACTTGTTGACCACGACCGTGAAGTCCCCATCAAAGTGCTCTCCAATCCCGCGAGCCGCAGCGCTCAGATAACGCAGATCCGGACTTCCGTTGGGCGAAGGGGGCGTGCCAACTGCTATGAAGATGACCCGCGCATCAGGGATCGCCTCGGCATAACCGGTGGTAAATCGAAGGTTTGCATGCGCGTCGGCCAGCAGTTGGGTTAGAAATGGCTCGTAAATCGGCGTTTGGCCGGCCTGGAGGAGGGCGATCTTTTTTTCGTCGGAATCAATACAAGTGACTTTGTGGCCCAGGAAAGCCAGACATGTCCCGGTGGTTAAGCCCACGTATCCCGTACCGATGATGCATACATTCATAAAAACAAAGCGTATCAGTCGGAAAACAACCTGCACAAGAGTCCGATGGTACCGTTAGTACCAGTAGGACTTTTCAGTCTCAGATGTATCTTGACGGGCCCGCGTCTGTGGTATGTTCCTAAGAGGTCGTTATGCGCCTCGGTATTAGTACTACTCTTTTCTTAGCCGCCGCTGTCGCCGTCTCGGCAACGCCGTTGCTGAATGATCCCGACATATTGATTGATTCCGGCGGCGACGCGATCCCCATTTCGACTGGGATCAACCAAGTCCAACCGAACGGGGCTCAAACTGTTAGCTTCGATTTTGTCAATGACACCCTCAATATCGTCACCGGCTTCAATTTCGAGACGACGATCAACACTGGGTTATCGAGACCAGCGGCTGCGAGTTTCACCTGCGCCGATCCAGGAGGTTACTTCCTGGACTGCACCACTACTTATACTTCGTCGACTGGAAATCTCCTGTACGTGTTTTCAGGAGTGAACCCCGCTGACGCAGATGAAAACGGTTCCGAGACCGAGGCCGGCGAGCAAGAGGGGATTCCCGCCGGCGGTCACTTCATCATTACGTTGCAGGGCTGGACTCCAGATGCCATGTCGGCGGGCGAAATGCTATACAGCGGCACTCCAACGTTGGTCGATACTTTCACGCAGACACCTGAGCCGGCCATCGCGCTGACTCTGGGAACCGGGCTTCTGCTCCTGGCTGCTCTGTGGCGCAGGCGGCAGACGGTTCGATAATCACTACGATCCGGATTTCGGCTCGAACTGCTTCACCATCGTAAGGAATTCCGGCCGCTGGCGAAGGGGCTTTAGCTCAGGATCAGCGAAGGCTTCTCGCACTGAATAACCTTTGCTGAGAGCTTCCCGAAGACTTTGCAGGGCTTCGGGCATGCGGTTTGCAATCGCATTGATTTGGGCTTCCTTGTAAAGAAAGCTCATGTCGGCGGGATCCACCTCACGAGCCCGGCCAATGAAAGTGAAGCCTTTCGCCTGGTCGCCCTTCTTGGCGTAGAACACTCCAAGATACGCCAAGGCCACAGCGTCTCTTGGGTTCGTTGCCAAGGATTTAAGGGCAAGCGAAATGGCCCGATCATAGGTGGAATTCGCCTTATCGCGCTGGCCCAACACGCGGTAGCAATCAGCCAGGTTTCCGACCAGGTCGGCCCGCTGCGGACTCATTTCCACGGCTTTTTCAAAATTGGTTCGAGCGTCATCGTACTGTGTCAGGTAAAAGTATGAGCCGCCTAGATTCGAATAGAGAACCGCCGAAGGCTTCAGCGCCAGCGCCTTCTTGAAAGTCGCAATGGATTCGTTCCATTTTCCCTGGTAATATTCGATCGATCCTACGTTCGTCCATCCCTGGACATTGTTGGGCTGCAGTTCCGTGACGTGCCGGAAGGCTTTCAAAGCCTGCTCGTTATCGCCAAACCGGGCGTACGCCGCGCCCAGCATGTTGTAGTTGTACCAATAGAATGGATTGGCGTCGACGGCCTGCTGGAGCGCCTTCAGCGCCTCGAGTTTCTGCCCGCTGTTCATGTATACGCGCCCGAGACGTAGGTAGCCTTCGTCGGAATTAGGAGCGATCTCGAGCGCCCGTTTCAACTCGGCTACTGCTTCGGCGTTGCGACCAGTGGCAGTAAAGACACTGCCTAAAATAGAGTGCACTTCGGGCAAGCTATCGTTCAGCGCTTTGGCCCGATTTGCCGCCGTCAGGGCCTTCTCTGTCAGCGCGGCATCCTTGTTGATGTTATAAAGATGAACGGCCGCGTCGGCAATTCCGGTGTAGGCCAGCGCAAAACTGACGTCCTTTTGAGTGGCGTTCTCGAACAGATCCAAAGCTTCCTTCAGCGTTTTTTCGTCACGTTGCCCGGTTCGGATCAGGCTCTGTCCCTTGAGATAAAGCTCGTAGGCACTGATGTTGGCAGTGAGATGGGTAGCACTCTTGGCGCGTTCTTCATTGGTAAGCTTCAGATTGAGGGCCGACACCAACTCGTCATAAAGATGGTCTTGCAATGTGAGCAGATCCTGTTTGACACCCCTGAACTCTTTACTCCAAAGCCGATGCCCAGTAGACGGCTCGTCCAGACTGATCGCGATCGAAAGCTGGTCTCCGCTTCCTTGCAGGCTGCCTTGGACCAGTAGCTTCGCTCCTAAAGAACGCGCAATTTGATCGGGCGGGTCCTTGGGATTCACCTTGGCCGCCCCAGCGGGAGATGACAGGTGCACGTCTTTGAGTTGGAAAAGTTTGGCGGAGAGCGCGTCGACAATACCATCCGCCGTGTACTGCAGCGACGCGTCGTCGCCGTTCACACGAAATGGAAGAACAGCGACATATTTGGCTCTGGCGGCGGTGCCGGCGGAATCGGCCTTGGAGCCAAACAGAGATTGCCGGAACTGCGGGACGCCGACGGAAATGGCGGCGAGCAAGATGGCGGCCACAGCAGCCCACACGGCCGGCTTTTTCCATCGCGGAGGGGGAACCGCAGGTAGGACGGGCACGCCCGCGCCCGGTGATGCGGAGTCCGCCCGATCGAGATCCACCAGAATGTCGCGGGCATGCTGGTAACGCAGCGCTGGATCCTTTTCCAGACAGCGCATGATGATGTTGACCAGATAGTCCGGCAGATCGGGATTCAGAGCCTTCGGACTCTTGGGGCTCTGCGTCACCCTCTGGTACATGGCCTGCAGCACCGAGTCGCTCTGGAACGGAAGGTCCGCCGTGACCATTTCGTACAGAATCAGTCCCAAAGAATAAAGGTCGCTGCGATTGTCAACTGCTCCTGATTCCACTTGTTCCGGCGACATGTAACGGGGCGTGCCATTTACCTCGCCTGTCGACGTCATCATCGATGCGTGCACTTCCAACGATTTTGCGAGACCGAAGTCCGAAACGAAGACTTGGTCCTCCTGATCGACCAGTACGTTTTGCGGTTTTAGATCCCTATGGATCACGCCTTCTGAGTGCGCAGCTTCGAGAGCGAGACAAAGTTGACGCGTGATTCGAACGGCGCGTGAGACCGGCAGCTTGCCTTCCGCGGAGATGATCTGGTGAAGATCCCTCCCATCCACGTAGGCCATCGAAATGAATTTCAAGCCGCCAACGTCGCCCAAATCATGAATACGAAGGATGTTCTTGTGCGAGACCTTGCTGGCTAGCAGAATCTCCTGCTTCAGCCGGTCCATCGAACTGGGATCGCTGGCTAGTTCGGGCCGCACCAATTTCAGGGCGACAGTGCGCCGTAGCTCGCCGTCCTGAGCCTTGTACACCTTGCCCATGCCGCCTTCACCGAGCAGGGATTCGATACGATATCTCGGTCCGAAAAAGCTCCCCGAAGAAAACGCCTGAGGTCCTAGTAGCGAGGCGGATTGGCTACCGGAAGATTGAGCCGGCAAAATAAGATTCAAGTCGCGCAAGATCTCTTCGGCAGTCTGGTATCGAAGATCGGTCTTGATCTGCAAGCACTTCATGACGATGTCGCTGATCGCTTCTGGAACGGACGGATCCACTTGGCTGGGCGGCGTGGCCAGCTCCTTGGTCCGCCTGATCAGGGTCGCCATCATCGGCTCATCTTTGTACGGTCGCTTGCCAGTCAGTAACTCGTAGAAAATTACTCCGAGAGCAAAGATGTCGGTGCGAACATCCGCCTTTTCGCCCCGCGCCTGCTCCGGCGACATGTAGGTTGGAGTGCCGATCAGAGCGCCGGTCCTGGTCATTCCGACCAGTTCCATCGACCGCGCCAGACCGAAATCCATCAGGAAGACCCGCCCCTGCGCATCCAGCATGATGTTCTGGGGTTTCAGATCGCGATGAACCACGCCTTCGCTGTGGGCGGCTTCGAGGCCCGAACAAATCTGGCGAACGATCTCGCAGCCGTCGTTCACCGAAAATTTGCCCTTGTCAGAAAGGATTTTGCTGAGGTCCCGGCCCTCGACATAATCCATGGTGATGAACTTGAAGCTGTCGGCAATGCCGAGATCAAAGATCCGGATGACATTACGATGGGTCACCTGGCGGGCGAGGATCAGTTCCTGCTTGAAACGCCGAATTGTCTCCGGATGATTCGCATATTCCGGGCGAATCACTTTCAGCGCGACCAAGCGATCAAGCTCCCGATCCTTGGCTTTGTAGACGGTTCCCATGCCGCCCTCGCCCAGCATCTTGAGGATTTCATAACGGCCCGCCAGGGTCGCGCCCGGAAACAGCGTTGCCGCGGATGCAGACCGCGCGCGTGAGGCAGCGGCTGCAGCGCCGGGAGAGCTGATTCGGGAATCGAGGGGTGTGGTGAGGCCACCGCTCATCGCATCCGAGCCTGGAAAAGGCGCTGCTACGGTTCTCTCACCGGAATCATCTGCATGCGTTAAGAAAGGGTTGGGCGTGGCACACTTGCCACACGCAGCGGAGCTGTCAGGATTGCTGGTCTGGCAGACGGGACACTCAAACGGCATCTAGGATCTCCAAACAGCAAAGCGAGCGGATGCCCGAGAGTGCGCCATAAACATTAGACACACTTAGAGCCAAGAGCCCATCATCCGCGAAACAGTCCCAAGTCATAACACACCGCGGTCGACGTCCTGCTAAACAGAGCTAGAGGGCGATGGCTAATTTTATCATGCTTCGGGAAAAGTACGACCTCTTTGTGATGGTTCTATCAGTACTAGAAAAGTACTAGAAACCGTTATGTAGCTGGGGTTTTGCCCAGCCGTAACATACGTTACAAGCGAGCGAGGCTTTGGAAATCAACTCGAAAAGAGCGCGCCGATTGAAATTCGGAACGTGGTGCATCTTGGACAGGTTCTTGTGGCATGTTCGAAACCCTCGTGGCCAGGAGGCCTTAGGTTGCCATACAACCTCTTGAGGTTGCGTGTCTTCCGGTCACACAGAACACACCGTCATAGCATTATCAATCCTTGTCGGATTCCTTGCGTTACCGCTTCGGTGCGGCTGCCGGCATTCAGCTTTCCCATGATCGATGTCACATGAAACTTCACGGTATGCTCGGAAATGCCTAACCGATGAGCGATGCTTTTGTTGCTTTGTCCCTCGGCCAACATCCCCAATACTTCAACTTCGCGCGGCGTGAGAGGCTCCCTCAGACTGGCGGGCTGGGGATTGACCAGGAGTCCCTCGAGATCGCCTGGCTGCAGCACGACGAAACCGGCTGCCGCAGCTTCTATGGCGGCTAAGATTTGCGACGCACTCGAGTGACGGAGCAAAACCGCCCGGATTCCAGATCGCAACGCCTCGGCGACGCCGGAAAGCCCAGGGTCATCGGCCATCACCACCCAGGCCGCTTCCGGCACGCCATCGGTGATTTCAAAGTCTTCGCCATTCTCCCAATCGGCCAGCACGACATCGGGATCCTCTCCCGAGTATTCGGCCAAGGTGGCGACGCTGCCTATCACCTCGACCGTGCCAGTGCCGCGGAGCAGCGATTCGAGTCCGGCGCGCGCAACCGGCGACGGCGCCAGCACAAGGACACGCGTCACGCCGCCTCCACACTCCCGGCTTCGAATCGAACCACAACTTCCCTCATCCTGCGGTGGTCGCCCCGAGCGAATTGCAAGGTAAGAATTCCACCGGCGGCGGTATCGATCGCATCCGCAAGGTCGTCCACACTTCGAAAGAGCTTCCCGTTTGCGCCGCGCAAAAGATCGCCGATGAGAATAGATGCGGTGGCGGCTGGCGCGTGCGGCGCGACTTCGAGCACGACCAGGGCAATCGATCCCCGATCATCCAGCGGAACGGGGCACACGGTGATGCCCAGCATAGGACGATTGGCCCCGCGCCGGAGAAAATCCGCCACCGCGTTGCTCGGAACTGCCAGCGCGAGGCCTCCAGCAGCGATCATGGTATTCACGCCGATCGCCTGGCCGCGCGCATTGGCCAGTGGTCCGCCGGAGTTCCCCGGCGCGAGCCGTACGGCGGCCTGTACCCACGGTTGACGCCCGATCCCTCGCATCGGACCAAGAGCATGCACCACGCCGGTCGTCAGCGCACCGATGAAGCCCAGCGGATTTCCCACGGCAAGCACCAGCTCACCGGGACGTAACGCACTGGAATCGCCGGCAGTAGCGGCTGGCAGGTCGCGCTCGGGAATTCGCAGCGCAGCCAAGTCGCGCCGGGCATCTCGCGCGGTCAATTCGGCATCGAACTCCCGGCCATCCCACAGTTCTACTCGCGCGCGATCGGCACGCACTACATGGGCGTTGGTAATAATCACGCCATCGGCGGTCCAGATGATGCCCGAGCCACTGCCATACCGCGATCGCTCCATCGAAATTTGCACCGTCGAGCGGCGCAGCCGTTCGGCTACTTCTCCAAAATCCCGGCCAGCCATCAGGCCCTCCTTCGCGGACGCTCGGCAACTGTTATCGTACGCTCGATGAGATCGCCACCGCGCAGCAAGGACGCTGTTAGCGGTTTAGCCACGCGATCTCCTGAGAGAAATTCCTGAACGTCGTCCGTCCCAGTGACGGACGTTCCATCCAGAGCGATTAGAACGTCGCCAATTAGTACTCCAGCTTGTCCCGCCGGGCCGTCGGGCTCCACGCTCAACACAATTAATCCACCATCGGCCGATTTCAGCTTAGTTCTCAGATGCTCAGGCAAGGGGATCGGTTGTAATCCGACGCCAAGATATCCGCGCGCGATATGACCTTGGCGGAGTAGCTCGTCCGTGACGCGATCGATGGTCGCCGCCGGGATCGCCAGCAGCGACGTGCGCGACAGGCCGGCGGTGGCGATGCCAATCAGTTTCCCTTCCGCATCCACCACCGCTGCCCCTGACACTCCGGGATAAAGACCGATGTCGAGGCGCAGGAAGCGGTCCAGCTTGCCGCTCCGCCAGGTATGCCACGGCCCCGAAACATTGCTGACCACGCCCATGGCGGCACTGACGCCAGTCTGTTCGGAACGCCCGATAGCCAGCGCAAGGTTGCCGGTCTTGATGGCATCAGGCGCGGACGAGCGGTCGATCGGGGCGTCCGCAGTCTCGACCTTGAGCACGGCAAGGTCGGTTCCGGGATCACGCCCCACCAATTCGGCGGCTGCACTGCGGCCGTCTGGCAGCGTGACGCGAATCTCTTCTTCGCGACGGATGGTGTGGTCCGCGGTAACAATCACGCCGTTGCGCCAGATCACGCCGCTGGACGTCTACTTTGACAACGCTGGGAATACCAACTACTTTTCGGCATCCGGGATCTTTACGGCCGATGGACAAGGCAATACTACCGGTCATGAAAGTGACAGCTTCAGCGGTCAAATCTTGCAAGCGGATCCGATAGCCGGCACATATAGCGTGAACTCCGATTGCAGCGGATCATTCACCACCAACTCTATGACGAGTGGCTCCGCGAACTACGATTTCGTACTAACAAACGGTCTTAACCAACTTCAGCTTGTGGAAACCGACGCCGGCAACAACGTCACCGGTCAGGCTACCAGGCAGTGATTCGACGAACTACACTCAAGGTGTGGGCGCCCGATTCAAAATAGCCATAGTCGCGTGCGGCGCTTTGTTTGTCATGAGCGCTCGTCCCGCGCTGGCGCTGAATCCCCGCCGCGCTCTCACGCAGTATACGCGCACGGTTTGGACCCAGGAGCACGGCCTCCCGCAAGACACCATTCGGGCCATCACCCAGACCAAAGACGGCTATTTGTGGCTAGGCACCGATGAAGGACTGGCCCAATTCGACGGCTATGATTTCGTCGTTTTCAATAAAGAAAATGGCGCGCTGCCGAGCAACAGCGTCGGCGCGCTGTGGGCCGCCCGCGACGGGGGTCTGTGGATCGGCACTGCGGGCGGGTTAACTCTCTACCGGGACCGCAAGTTCACCACCTTCACTAAAAAAGATGGCCTCGCCGACCCCTTCATCAGTTCCATTACGGAAGATCAGTCGGGCGCGCTTTGGATGGCGGCGGGCATCTTCGTGAGCCGCTTCCAAAACGGCAAGTTTACCAATTACACTCCGGGTGACCGTCTGCCCATCGAATCACCACGCGCGGTTTATTCAGGCCGCGACGGGGTCGTATACGTCGCAGGGTTCGCCGGTGTAGCGCAGCTCGATGGCGACCGCTTCGTGTCTGTGATAGGACCGCCCGAGGTGACCGGTGATATCGTCACCACCTTGACTCAGGATCATCACGGCAATCTGTGGGTGGCGGTGCCATCGGGCCTTTTGATGCGTACACCGGGTGGCAAACTGCGGCTCTTTCAAACCAAGGACGGCCTGCCAGACAACTTCGTCCGCTCGCTCTGGGAAGATCGCGACGGCAACCTATGGGCCGGGACCAACGGCGGGCTGGCGCGCCTCGAGAACGGCCGTTTTGTCAGCAATCCGGTGGCAACATCGCGCGAACGGGATTGGGTGCGGTGCATCTACGAAGACACCGAAGGAAATCTCTGGGTTGGAATGAACAGCGGGCTAAATCGTTTCCGCGACGATATGTTCACCAATTTCGGTGAAGCCGAGGGCCTGCCTAGCGACGAGCCCACCACGGTTTATCAGGACCGTCGCGGCAGAATCTGGATCGGCTTCCACGATCGCGGTCTGGTGCAGCTTGGAAACGGAAGGCCGCTGGTCTACACTACGCGCGACGGTCTCCCGAGCAACGAGATCTTTTCTATCCGCGAAGATCATCACGGCGACCTTCTCATCGCCACCCGGGAAGGGCCCAGCCGGATGCACGACGGCCGCTTCATCAATCAGGTCATCGACGATCCGCTGAACCGGCACCTGGCCTTCGACTTTCTGGAAGACCGCGCGGGTAAGCTGTGGGTCGCCTTACCTGCCGGCTTGAGCGAACTCCAGGGTCGGCGCGCTCGCAACGTCATTCCCGGCGGACCACTTTTGAACGATGCATTCGTCATACTATGCGAGACGCGCGAGGGCAGCTTGTGGGCCGGGTCCTACGGGCATGGCTTGTGGCGTCTCAAAGACGGGAAATCACAACTCTTCACAACCGCCGACGGACTTTCGAGCAACGAGATTCGCTCCCTTGTTGATGATCAGGACGGTACGCTCTGGATCGGCACTTTCGGAGGAGGGCTGAACGGCCTGCGCAACAGACATTTCTTCAGCGTCACCGCCAAGGAAGGATTGTTGAGCGACAACATTTCGCACGTCGAAGATGACGGTCACGGCTCGCTCTGGCTCAGCACTACTCGCGGAATCTGCCGGCTGCGCAAGCAGGACTTGAACGATTACATCTCGGGGAAAATCAAGTCCATCACGCCCTTGAACTACGGCGTAGCGGACGGCCTCAGAAGCGCGCAGTGCGCTCCGGGATATCCAACCAGCCGCGGAGGCACGCAAACAGCGGATGGACGCCTTTGGTTTCCCACCAGCCGGGGCCTCGCGGTCGTGGATCCGAACCAACGGCCTCCGGCCCTCGACGCGACTGTGGTTCATCTCCTCGACGTCACGGTGGATGGCCGTTCCGTGGCTCTGAATAAGGCGGCCGTCCTCCCGCCCGGTGATGGACGCCTGCAGTTTCGGTACACCGGAATCAACCTCAGTGCTCCGGAGCGTGTTCGCTACTCATACAGGTTGCAGGGACTCGATCGTGACTGGGTAACCGCCGTTTCGCGACGGGTTACTAACTACAACAGCCTCCCGCATGGCGATTATCGTTTCGTGGTCCGGGCCGGAATTCCCGGCGGCCCTATCAGCGAGGCTGCGTTCACCTTTGTCTTGCAACCGCATTTTTACGAGACCGCGTGGTTCCGTTATCTCTGCCTGGCGCTCGGCGCGGCGGCCATTTGGGGACTCTTCCGCTTGCGTGTGCGCCAGATCCGCCAGCGCTTCGCCTTAGTGCTGGAAGAACGCGTGCGGCTGGCGCGCGAGATCCATGACACGCTGGCGCAGGGATTCGTCGGCATCTCGTCGCAGCTCGATGCCGTGGCACTCACGCTCAATGGCCACTTGGACTCCGCGCGCACGCATCTCGATCTGGCGCGTAAAATGGCGCGCCACAGCCTGACCGAAGCCCGCCGATCGGTGATGGACCTGCGCGCTTCCGCGCTCGAAGGACAGGATCTACCGGCTGCGCTTTCGCAAGCCGCGCGTCAGTGGACCGCCGGCTCGCCCGTCAAGGTTCACGTCGAAGTCGAAGGGGCCGGCCGCAAGCTGCCCGAAGAAATGGAGCAGCACCTGTTGCGGATCGCGCAGGAAGCCGTCACCAATACCGTGAAGCACGCCCACGCCAAAGAAGTTTGGATTCAGCTCGCCATGACCAACGGCAAGCTGAAGATGCGAGTGGCCGACAATGGCGAGGGTTTCGAGCAAACCGACGCCTTCTCGGAGATCGGTGGACATTTCGGCCTGCTCGGCATGCGCGAGCGAGCTGAGCGGCTGGGGGGTGAACTTCAATTGCACAGCGAACCCGGCGAGGGTACCGAAGTCGAAGTCACGGTGCCGCTGTCATGAGCCAGCCCGCGGGCGCCCCCCACGCCACGCCGCACGCCATCCGCATCCTGATCGCCGAGGATCATCTCATCGCCCGCGTCGGCGTCAAGACCATTATCAATATGCAGCCCGACATGACGGTGGTTGGCGAGGCGGCCAACGGCGCTCAGGCAGTGGAGCTGTATCGCAAGCATCACCCCGACATCACGCTCATGGACATGCGTATGCCGGGAATGAGCGGCCTGGATGCCATTATCGCGATCCGCGCCGGACAGCCGAATGCCCGCATCATCGCATTGAGCACCTACGGCGGCGATGAAGACATCCGTCGCGCGCTGCAGGCCGGAGTGCGCGCTTATCTCACCAAAGACGTGCTCCACGATGAGCTGATCCGCGCCATCCATGCAGTTCAGGCTGGCGAGAAGTATCTGCCCGCATCCGTCACCGCTGTGCTGGAGGCAAGTTCCCTGCCCGCCGATCTCAGCAGCCGGGAGATGGAGGTTCTCTCACTCATCGTCAAGGGCCAGGGCAACAAACAAATCGCTCACGAGCTGAGCATCGCCGAACATACTGTGAAGAATCACGTCAAGAGCATACTCAACAAGCTGGGAGTGGAGGACCGGACGCAGGCGGCGACTGCAGCCATCCAGCGCGGGATCATTCACTTGTGAAAAAGACGCTGGTCTGGGCGATCGCGGTTGCAATTCTGCTGGTGGCATATGCGGTCTACTGGTCTCGCTCCGATCGACTGGACGTCGATCCGAACGCCGCCCGGGAGATCGAGAAAGCGAAGCGGCGATGAGCACTCTATATCAGTAAGATACCAGCTTTTACAGAATCTTTAACTTGAACTTATCCTTCCGATGATGATGCCCCGCTTGGAATGACTCTAAAGGGCTAATAACTTTTGGCCCTCTTTAATCATCTTTACAAACATATAGCCTGAGCTCCGTATGTGGATTGTCAGATTAGCCCTTCGGCGCCCGTATACCTTCGTCGTGATGTCGGTTGCCATTCTTTTGCTTGGAATTACCGCCATCAAGACCATGGCGATCGATATCTTTCCGTACATCGATATTCCCGTGGTCAGTATCGTCTGGTCCTATAACGGCATCTCTCCCGACGAGATGGAAAAACGCATCGTCACCCCCTTTGAGCGAGGGATGACTACTACCGTCAACGACATCGAACACATCGAGTCGCAATCCTATACGGGCGTGGCCGTCATTCGAGTTTACCTGCAGCCCCATGCGCGCGTGGATCTGGCGATGGCGCAGATCGCGGCCATGTCGCAGTCGGCTGTCCGCGCGATGCCTCCGGGTACCTTTCCGCCCAGCATCCTGAAATACGATGCCTCCAGCGTTCCGATCCTGCAATTGGGCCTGGAGAGCAAGACCGTCAGCGAGCAGCAGCTCTTCGACCTGGGCCAGAACTATATCCGCACTCCGCTAGCGACCGTACAAGGCGCTTCGGTCCCGCTACCCTACGGCGGAAAAATGCGGCAGATCGTTGTGGATCTCGATCCCGACTCGTTGTATGCCAAGCAGCTTTCGCCCATTGATATTTCCAACGCCGTCAATCTCCAAAATCTGATTCTCCCCGCCGGAGACGTCAAGATCGGCGACCGCGAGTACCAGGTCAGGCTCAACAGCAGCCCCGAAGTACTCAGCGAAATGAACAATCTTCCGGTCAAGACGGTGAACGGCGCTACCGTCTATTTGAAGGACGTTGCGAATGTGCGAGATGGCTTCGCAGTACAAACTAACGTCGTGCGGACCAACGGAACTCGTGGCGCGCTGCTCACCATCATGCGCAATGGCCAAGCTTCCACGCTCGACATCGTCAATCAGGTGAAGGCGGTTTTACCGAAAATTCTGGCTGGTCTTCCACCGGAAGTAAAAGTCCGCCAACTTTTCGACCAGTCGCTGTTTGTGCGCGCGTCGATTAACGGCGTGCTCAGGGAAGCTACCATGGCCGCCATCCTGACGGGCCTGATGATCCTGCTGTTCCTGGGAAGCTGGCGGAGCACTCTGATCGTCTGCATCTCGATCCCGCTCTCCATTCTTACCTCCATCGTCATCATGAATCTGCTGGGAGAGACGATCAACGTGATGACCCTGGGCGGGTTGGCGCTGGCGGTCGGTATTCTGGTGGACGACGCAACGGTAGAAATAGAGAATACCCACCGTAATCTCGCGATGAAGAAGCCGTTGGTGCGCGCTGTGCTGGATGGCGCCATGCAGATCGCGGTGCCGGCGCTGGTATCGACATTATCCATTTGCATCGTGTTTGTCCCGGTGCTGTTGCTCACGGGCGCGGCCAAGTATCTATTCACGCCACTCGCCTTGGCCGTCGTGCTAGCCATGTTGGCGTCCTACATGCTGTCGCGCACTTTGATCCCCACCATGGTTCACTACCTGCTGAAACAGGAAGTGGACATGTACCGGCGCGGAGAGCATGGCGAAGGCGAGGGGCATGGGAAGCGGCACAGCATCATCTGGCGCGTTCATTTCGCGTTCAACCGCCGCTTTGAGCGCTTCCGTGCCGCCTACACTGGTCTCCTGGATGGGGCGCTCGAGCATCGCGCCGGGGTCATGACCGGATTTATGGCGTTCGCACTCGGTTCTTTGGGTCTGATTTTTCTGATCGGGAGCGATTTCTTTCCTACCGTCGATTCCGGTCAGATCCGGCTGCATGCGCGCGCCGCGGCCGGTACGCGCATCGAGAAAACCGAAATGATCTTCGCCGATATCGAGAACGAGATCCGAAACATCATTCCGGCTAGCGAACTTCAAACCATCCTGGACAATATGGGATTGCCCAACGGCGGTTTCAACCTCGGGTTCGGCGACAGTCCAACGATCGGAACCAGCGACGGCGACATTTTGATTTCTCTGACGCCCGAGCACACCTCCACGGAAATTTATACCGAGCGGCTTCGCAAGCACCTGCACCAGAAATTTCCCGACCTGGTTTTCTTCTTTGAAGCCGCCAACATCACCAACCAGATCCTGAACTTCGGACTGCCCGCCCCCATCGATGTGCAGGTGACCGGCCGCGATGCCGGGCCGAACTACAAGATCGCTCAACAGTTGGCGGAGCGCATCGCTCAAATACCAGGCGCCGCCGACGTTCACGTTCACCAGGTGGTGGATGGGCCGGAGCTGCGAGTAAACGTCGACCGCGTCAAGGCCGGACAGCTCGGCATGACGCAGCAGGATGTGGCCAACAGCATGCTCATTTCCCTGAGCGGAAGCGGCCAGGTAGCGCCTAACCAGTGGCTGAATTGGGCCAACGGAGTCAATTACCAAGTTCTGGTACAAACGCCGCAGTACAAAATCGATTCCGTTGATGCCCTGATGCGAACGCCCGTGGCCGTCAGAGCACCGGCGGTGATGTCCAACACGGCTGGTTCGACGGCCGGCGCATCAAACACGACGGACTCTTCCACTGGCACGGCGCCCAACCAAGCGTCCATGGCTTATGGAAACCCGGGAGCGATGCCCTACCCGACCCAGTTATTGTCGAACCTGGCGACGGTGGATCACGGCCTCACTACCGAGATCGTCAACCACTACAATGTCCAGCCGGTGTTCGACGTCTACGCCAACATCGACCGGCGCGATCTGGGAGGCGTTACCTCGCAAGTGGAGAAGATCATGGCGCAGACCCGCGTGCCGAAAACCACCACGTTGATGCTGCGCGGCGAGGCCAAGACCATGCGAGATTCGTTCTTGCGGCTGGGTCTAGGCCTCATCGCAGCCGTGGTTTTGGTATATCTATTGATGGCCGTCAATTTCCAGTCTTGGGTGGATCCTCTAATCATCCTGAGCGCTTTGCCCGGCGCTCTGAGCGGCATCCTTTGGATGTTGTTCGTGACCCAGACCACGTTCAGCGTTCCGTCATTGATGGGAGCCATCATGTGTATTGGCGTGGCCACGGCGAATGCCATATTGATGGTGGTTTTCGCAAATGACGAGCGGTTGGACGGCAAGGGCGTGCGCGCAGCGGCCCTGTCGGCGGGCTATACGCGCCTGCGTCCTGTTCTGATGACGGCGGCCGCCATGATTCTGGGCATGATTCCGATGGCACTCGGGATCGGCGAAGGCGCCGAGCAGAATGCGCCTTTAGGCCGAGCCGTAATCGGCGGATTGTTGATGGCCACGGTAACGACCCTGTTCGTCGTGCCAATCGTATACACGTATCTACGCAAACAGCCGCCCGTGGACCACGATAAGCAGATCGAGGAAGAAGAGCGGGAAGGCTTAGCGGATCTGGAATTGCAATTGTTTTGAAGACTACGATGACACGATCGAGCAGCAACGAACCGGACAACCCCGGACAAACGGTACTGGGGAATGTGGAAGAAGAACTTCGCGCCGAGATCGAGCAACTGAAGCGGCGGTTGCAGAATCAAGAGCACGCGCATGCCGGAACGCATGTCCTGGATCATCCGCCGCGCCCGCGCCGTACCGCCATCTTAGGATTGCTGTTGTTGGTGACCGCCATTTTCGTAGTGGCCTTCTTTGCAGGCTATATTCCGCGCCATCGCCGCGAGTTGCAACTAGTGGCTGAGGCGCATGTGCAGCAAGAATCGCTTCCGGAAGTGAGTGTCATGGCCGCCACGCGCGGCAGTCTTATGGGCAATCTGGTGCTGCCAGGAAACATTCAGGCCGTGACGGAAGCTCCTATACTGGCCCGCGCGGAAGGATTCATCCAGCGCCGTTACGTCGATATTGGCGACCGCGTTACCGCCGGACAATTACTGGCCGACATTCAGGCTCCGGATCTCGATCAGCAGGTGGTCCAGGCCCGCGCCGCTGTTCAGCAGTCACAGGCTGACCTAGAGCGCGCCACAGCGGCTTTGGAGCAAGGCAAGGCCAACGAAGCGCTGGCTAAGGTCACCGCCTCGCGTTGGAACAATCTCGCGACCCGAGGCGTAGTGTCGCGTCAGGAGAACGATCAATACCAGGCGCAGTATCTGGCACAGTCCGCCAACGTCCGCGCACTCGGTCGCGCGGTAGCGGCGGCCAAAGGGAACGTCGCAGCTTCGCAGGCCAATGTCGCACGACTTACCGAACTACAAAGCTATTTGCAAGTTCGCGCACCCTTCGCCGGCGTCATCACACTGCGCAATATCGATGTCGGAGCGCTGGTCAATACCGGCAGCACGCTGTTGTTCCGCATCGCGCAGACCAATCCGTTGCGCACCTATGTAAACGTCCCGCAAGTTAGCGCTCCGGAAGTGCGCGTCGGACAAACGGCGACACTGAGCACCGCTGACCTTCCCGACCGGAAATTCAACGGTGTCGTGACGCGTACCGCCAATGCGCTTGATCCGGCCAGCCGCACTCTGCTGGTGGAAATCCAGGTGCCCAATCCGGATGGCAAGCTGATGCCGGGCACGTACTCGCAAGTGGATCTCAATCTACCTCGCAAGGATCCGCCATTATTGATCCCGAGCGACACTTTGGTGGTGCGGCCCGCAGGCACACTGGTGGCACTGGTGGACGCCAAGAACACGGTCCATTTCCAAGGCATCATCGTCGGCCGCGACTTGGGCGACCGGATTGAAGTCCTCTCCGGCCTGAAGGCGGGCCAGCGGGTGATCGTGAACCCCAACGACTCCGTTCAGGAGGGAGTGAAGGTTCATCCCGTCTCGGGCAAGTAATGCGTGCGGGCATTCGTGCTCCCGCTTTAACATCGAAATAGTCATGACCAAAACCTGCATTGCTATCTTTCTGATCCTCCTCCAGACAATGCCTCTTCCCGCGGCCGATGGCGACCCGGCCGCATTATGGCGACGGTTCACGCGCACCTACGTAGACCGCCCCGTTCCGCCGGTGGACTTAACGAACACGCCGCGCATTCGCCAGTTGCTGCGCGCCGGCAATATCTACCTGTCGCTTTCCGACGCGATCGCGCTCGCCATCGAGAACAATTTGGATATCGAGCTGCAGCGCTATGACCTGCCGATGGCTGACGCGGAACTGCAACGCGCCAAAGGCGGCGGCTTGCTGCGGGGACTCATCTATACTCTCGCCGAGACGCCGGTGGGCGTGGGTGGACCGGCCAGCCCATTGGTGACTAGCGCTGCGGCGCCAAGCATCCAGACCGGCGCGGTGCCCACCAATCCTTCCGAACTTGGCGTGCTCGTCGAGCCTCAGGACAATCTGCTGGTTCAAGAGACAACTGCACTTTCCAACGGTCCGCCGATTCCATTATTTGATCCATCTCTGGTCTATCAACTGAACTGGACCCATCAGACCACGCCACTAACCAATCCATCTATAGGCGGCGCGAACGCGCTGGTAACCAATACGACATTGTTCAACGGTGGGTATGTGCAAGGCTTCGGCCCCGGGACACAGTTGAATGTGACGTACAACAATTCGCGCGAAACGCTAAACTCGTTCAACTCGGCGTATAGCCCGTTCACCAACTCTAATTTCGGTTTCACCGTGACGCAGCCGCTGCTGCGCGGGTTCGGGCTGGCCGTGAATCGCCGCTTCATCCGTATCGCGAAGAATGAGAAGAAAATCGCCGATCTTCTGCTCCGCCAGCAGCTCATCGCCACCGTCTACGGCGTCGTTCGCCTTTATACCGACTTGGTCGCTTTGTACGAGTTCGTCAAAGTGGAGGAAGAAACGCTGGCCTCGGCAGACAAGCTGTACTCCGACACGAAGGCTCGCGTGGACGAAGGCACACAGGCACCCATCGAACTGACGCGCGCTAACGCCCAGGTCTACGGCATCCGGCAGGACGTCATCAATGCTCGCGGGTTGCTCGAAGAACAAGAAGCCATCGTCAAGAACGTCATCACTCGCCGCAGCTCGGACGATCCCGAGGTTCTCAACGCACGCATTATTCCGACCGATTCTATCGACGTTCCCGAAAAGGACGAGATTCGCCCCATCCAGGATCTGGTCGCGGAAGCATTCTCCAATCGCCCCGATCTGAAGCAGGCCGGTGTCCAGGTCGACAATTCCCAAATCAGCCTGGAAGGCTCCCGCAACAACCTGTTGCCCGAGATCGACCTGGTGGGCGTGGCTCAGAACAGCGCTCTAGCGGGCCAAGCAAATCCATTGACGACCATCGTGGATCCTACCTTCATCGGCGGGTACGGCAGCGCGCTGGAACAACTTGTCACGCGCAAGTATCCGACTTACGGAATCGGACTAAACTTCAATCTCCCGCTCCGCAACCGCATCGCTCAGGCCGACCTTGCTCGCGATGAGATCCAGGTGCGGCGAACCCAGATTCGCTTCGAGCAGTTGCGCAAACAGGCGCAGCTCGAGGTCGAGGATGCCCTGGTCGCTATGCGGCGCGCGCGATCCTCGTACGAAGCCGCGTTGCAATCGCAAGCGTTGCAACAAGAATCGCTGGAAGCCGAACAGGCCCGGTTTGACGTAGGTGCGTCCACCAGTTTCTTTATCGTTCAATACGAGAGCTACCTGGCCCAGGCGCGGTCAACGGTAGTGGTCGCCAAAAGCTCTTATCTTAAAGCTCGGGCTGCTCTGGAGCGTGCGGTGGGATCGATTCTCGAAGATAATCACGTGATAGTTTCCGATGCCATGAGGGGCCGTTAGTGGTCATCGAGCCCGCTCGGCGCCTTTAAAACCTCGGCGCTTGTAAAAAGAATGCGAACAATTTGTAGAACTCTTTCGTTCGGAAGAGTCTGCCCCTATACTCGAAGAGGATGCGCTTCGCTTGTCTTCAATAAACCTTGGTCCCATCGAAAGCCCGCTGATTCAAACACGCGAATCCACGCGCCTTCCGGTGTTGGAGCTGGCGGAGCGCGCCACCGGTCTTCTCCTGCTGGTTGTGGCTAGTCCCGTCCTGGTTGCCTCGGCTCTGGTTCTGGCCGTGTCTTCGCGCCGCTCGCCACTGGTCGCTCACCTGCGTGTCGCAAAAGATGGTGCGCCGTTCTGGATGCTTAAGCTTCGGACTATGTGGTCCGACGATGAGCCGCCGGTCGAGGCGGGCTGGATCGAGCAGGTCGTAGCCGAGCCCGATACCGATGGCAAAGATCCTCTCGATTCGCGCGTCACCAGCCGGTTCGCGGCCTTTTGCCGCCGGCACTCGATCGACGAACTTCCGCAGCTATGGCACGTCGTCCTCGGCGAGATGGCGTTGGTGGGACCGCGCCCTTTGACGCGCACTGAGATCCACCGTCATTACGGCGCGCAGGCGGTCGAGTTGTTGTCGGTCAAACCTGGGCTGACCGGGCTTTGGCAAGTCGGCGGACGCAGCTCGATCCAGTTTCCGCACCGCCGCGCGATGGATCTCGAACTCGTGCGATCGTTGAAACCTCGAACCTACCTGACCATTCTTGCGCGGACATTGCCGGCACTGATTACTGGCAGGGGAGCGTGGTGAGAGTCGCAAGCTCTTCAAGATTCAATCGTCCCGTATAAATTGCCATGCCCAGAGCCGTATGAATTCCAAGGCTCTGTAGCTCGCGAATCTCTTCGATTGTGGTGATTCCGCCCGCGGCTGTTAGCTCATGCTTGGTCAGCCCCCGTAGGCGCTTAAACCAATCCAGATCGGTACCCTGGAGCATGCCCTCTTTGTCAACATAAGTGCAAAGGAAGCCCGAGCAATACGGCTCCAGACGCGGAATCATTTCTTCGGCGGTGAACTCCGTCGCTTCCTGCCAGCCTTTGACAACGACTTTTCCGCCTTTCGAATCGAGCGCAATGATCAAGCGTTCCGGACCAACCGCATCGGCGATCTTGTTTAGCAATGGCCTGTCGAAAGCAGCCGTGCCAGTGATCACTCGAAAGGCGCCTTGTTCGACTAATCCGCGCGCGCGTTCGGCGGAACGGACGCCGCCCCCGACCCGGGCAACTGAGCGCGTCGCCACCAGCTCCACCAGTTCGTCATTCGAGCCTTGACCCATCGCGGCATCGAGGTCGATCACCTGAATCTGGGGGAAAGCGGCGAATCGATCGAGCATTTCAAGCGGAGTACCTCCTTCCAGAGCTTTTTCGCGGCCTTGCACAAGTTGCACCACCTTACCGCCCATCAGGTCGATGCAGGGGATGATCACGGTGCCGGCCTCACCGGCACATTGCGCTGTTGTAAGAAAGCCTTGAGGTCGCTGACCGTGTACGTGCCGTAGTGAAAGATGGATGCAGCGAGCGCAGCGTCGGCCTCGCCTTCCGTCAGGACACGCTCGAAGTCCTCGGGCTTCCCTGCCCCGCCTGAAGCGATCACCGGGATGTGCACAGAGTGCGAAACCGCGAGCGTTAGTTCACAATCAAATCCGCTCTGCACTCCGTCAGTGTCCATTGAAGTCAGTAGAATTTCGCCGGCACCCAATTTTTCGCCTTCGAGCGCCCATTCCAGTGCATTGATGCCCTCATCGTCCCGGCCGCCGCGCGTGAAAACATTCCAGGTGGCACCGTCATTCTTGCCTGTGTTTCGCCGCGCATCGTTCCTGCGAGCATCAATTGCCAGCACGACGGCCTGCGCGCCGAATTCTTCGCTCAGTTCTGTAATCAGCTTGGGCCTTCGAACCGCCGCGGTATTCACGCTCACCTTGTCGGCGCCTGACATTAGGATTTTGCGCGCGTCGGCGATCGAGCGAATGCCACCGCCGACGGTCAGCGGGATGAAGACCTTGCGTGATGTCCGCGCCACGACGTCCGCCATGATTTCGCGTGCATCGCTGGAAGCCGTGATGTCCAAGAAGACCAGCTCATCGGCGCCTTGATCGTTGTAGTGGCCGGCCAGCTCCACGGGATCGCCGGCGTCGCGAAGACCAACGAAGTTCACCCCTTTGACCACGCGGCCGCCGGTCACGTCTAGACAGGGAATGATTCGTTTGGCCAGCATCGGTTACAGCTCGACAAAATTGCGGACGATCCTCAGACCGAGCGGTCCGGACTTCTCGGGATGAAACTGCACGCCGTAGATGTTGCCGCACTCGAGCACAGCAGTGTAGTCGGCGGTATAGCTGCAAACTGCGGCCGTCGCACTGTTGATCGGCGCGTAATAGCTATGCGCGAAGTAGAGATAAGGGTGTGGAGTGAGACTCGCTAGCAGCTTGGATCCGAGCCGCGGCTGGATCTCGTTCCATCCCATGTGAGGCACTTTCGCCTCGGCCGGAAAGCGCCGGTTCGTGCCTTCGAACAGACCCAGGCCGTGCTCATCGGGAGCTTCTTCGCTCCCCTGAAAAAGCGCCTGCAGGCCGAGGCAGATTCCGAGAAACGGTACCCCAGCGCGAATTCGATCCATCAACGCCTCTCGAACCCGCATCTGATCCAGCGCGCGCATCATCTGGCCGAAATGACCAACGCCCGGCAGAATGATTTTGTTCGCGTGCCGCAGGCCATCGCCGTCTCGAACGAGTTCGTAATCAGCGCCGATCGCGGCCAGCGTGTTTTGAACCGAACGAAGGTTGCCCGCGCCGTAATCGAGAATGGTGATCATAGCAGCCCCTTGGTGGACGGAAGCTGATTCTTTAGACGCTGGTCCTTTGAGCAGGCATAGCGTAATGCTCGAGCAAAGCATTTAAAGATGGCTTCAATTTTGTGATGACTCGAGCGGCCATATAAAACTTTGGCGTGCAAGTTCGCACCGGCATGATTCACGAATCCGCAGAGAAAATCCTCCACCAGCTCGGTTTGCAGATCGCCCACCAGCCTGACTTTCACCTTGTCGTCATAGACCAGAGCCGGGCGCCCGCTGAGATCGACCGCAACTACGGCCAGCGTCTCATCCATCGGCATCACGAAATAGCCGGCGCGGTTAATGCCCTTGCGATCGCCCAGCGCCTTCGAAACAAGCTGGCCGAGTACGATGCCGACGTCTTCCACCGTGTGGTGCTGATCGACATCAAGGTCACCGGTAGCCTTCAATTTCAGATCGAAGCCGCCATGCTTGGTGAACAGTTCGAGCATGTGATCAAAGAAACGAATGCCGGTGGAGATTTCATACTTGCCACGACCGTCCACTCGCAACGAGCCACGGATCTCAGTCTCTTTGGTTTTGCGGTCGATGCTAGCCGATCTCATTGATGTCCTTCAGCACCTGAATCGCCCCTTCAGTCCGAAATAGCTCTAGCAACTCGGCACGGCGAGGGCTTTGCGTGGCTGCGATCCCGACAAATGGCACTTGGGCGGCCCGGGCGCAGCGTGCATCGTCTACCGTGTCGCCAACATACAGCAGTTTCTTTGAAGGCCGAAGCGCGGCGATCTTCAGTAATCCGTCCGGCGCCGGCTTTTCATGTTCCACATCGTTGGCCGTGACCAGCAGAAATCGATCCCGCAATCCTTCGCGATTCAACGTAATCTCGGCTTCTTCCGTGGTCCGGCCGGTGAAAATGGCGAGTTCGAACTTGACGCCCAGCCGATCGAGCAATCCGTTCCGCGGCAACCAGCGCTCGCGATGAATCAGCCCTTGCCCCAAAAACAACCAGTTGAAATAATCGACGATCTTCGAATAAGGAATGTCAACGCCGAGGTCATGGCAGATCTTTTGCGACAGCGCCCAGTCATTGTTCCAGCCGCCCTGGTTCTTGTAGTCCTGAATCGTATCGCGAGAGATGGTCTGGCCAGTAAAGTGCGCGACGGTGCGGACGATGGTCTCGCGATACGAATCGGTCACATCCACCAGGACGCCGTCCATGTCGAACACCAGCACTTGCGACTCAGCCATCACCAAATCTGCTCCAGCTCGGTGAGAAAGCGCCGGATCTGATCGCGCGTTCCGACGGTCACGCGGACGCATCCGGGAATCTCATAGCTGCGATCACGCACCAGCACGTTCCGTCGGCGCAGCTCATCGCGAATCGGGATTGCGCGCGCGCCAGCTTCAAACAGGACGAAGTTAGCCTTGCTCTCGTAGTAAGGAATGCCCAGTTGTTCCAGACCCACATACAGCAATTCACGAGCGGCTAACACTTCCGTGGCGTACTTTTCGATATAGGTCTTGTCCTGAATTGCCGCGTGAGCGGCCAGCGTAGCCACGGTATTCACGCTGTACGGCGACTGCGCCTTATGCAGGAAATCCACATTGCCGGATTGTGAAAACAAACATCCCAGGCGCATCGCCGCCATGCCGTACACCTTCGAAAACGTCCGGCTCACGAACAGATTTGGATAATCGTTCAACAGCGGCAGCGCCGTGACGCCGCAAAATTCGAAATACGCCTCGTCGATCAACACTGCGGCGCCAGTGGCCCGTTCGAGAATTCTTTCAATGCCGGCGCGCGAAGTTCCGGTGCCGGTTGGATTGTTGGGATTGGCAATCAGAATCGCCCGCGTTGACGGATGAATAGCTTCGATCAATTCGTCCAGCGGAAATGCCAGCTTCTCGGCGCGATAAGGAACCTCGCGAATACTTGCCCCCGCCACCTCCGCATAAAAACGATACATTGCGTAGGAGGGCTTGAGGAGCAATACTTCATTGCCATCGTCGACGTAGGTGTTGATCAAAACCTGAATGGCTTCGTCGGTGCCGTTGGTAAGAATGAAGTCATCCGATTCGACGCCGAAGAATGCGCCAAGCTCTTGCTTGATTTCGCCGTACTCGGGATACACCGCAAGGCCCGCTTCCGTCAGGTTTTGGCGCAGATATTCGAGTACCTTCGGGGAGGCGCCCACCGTGTTTTCGTTGAAGTCAAGCCGTAGTTTGTCCGCGCGGCCCGCAGTTGGCGGCGAATACGGCGCCATCTTGAGCACGGCTTCGCGCGGTTCGAGCACCCCGGGTGGTAGATCGATCTTCTTGCTAGACAAGCCTCACCTCCACCGAGCGCGCGTGCGCTTCCAGGCCCTCGGCCCGGGCCAGCGTCGTGATCGCGGGCGCCAGTTTGACCAGACCTTCGAGCGTCAATTCCTGGACCGAGATTACTTTCACAAAATCAACCGGCGACAATCCCCCGCGAACACGAGCGGCGCCCGACGTCGGCAGGACGTGGTTGGGACCTGATGCGTAATCGCCCGCTGCCTCGGGACTATGGGCGCCCAAAAACACGCTGCCAGCGTGTTGAATTTTGGGCAGGAGACTTTCGTCATAGATCGCCAGGTGCTCGGGCGCGAGACGATTGGAAGCTTCGATCGCAGCATCCACCGACGGACAGAGGATAATCGCGCTGTTGTTGCGGATCGATTCGCACGCCACCGGCGCGGTCGGAAGGGACTGCAACTGCAGGCCAACTTCGCGTGCAACTTCCTCGGCCAGCTTCCTGGACGTGGTCAGCAAAATCGCGGAAGCTTCTACGTCGTGCTCTGCCTGCGCCAGCATATCGGCTGCGAGGTGCCGCGGATCGGCGTCTTCCGCAATGATTACGATCTCAGTAGGGCCGGCCACAAAATCGATCCCGACTTCGCCGGCCAACAGTTTCTTGGCAGCCGCGACATAGATGTTTCCGGGCCCGACGATCCGGTCGACCTTGGGAATGGTCGCAGTGCCAAACGCCAGCGCGGCGATAGCCTGCGCACCTCCCACACGAAAAATATTCTCTACTCCCAGGAGCTTAGCAGCAATCAGAATCTCCGCAGTCGGCCGCGGCGACGTAACGCAGATGGTTTTCACACCGGCCACCTGCGCGGGAATCACGGTCATCAGGATGGTGGATGGCAACGGGTATCGGCCGGCCGGAATGTACGCACCCATTGATTCCAGGGGACGGATTACGTAACCCAACCGCCGGCCGTCGGGAAAACGGACCCAGGTCTCTTGCGGAAGCTGAAGCTCGGCGTATTCGCGAATGTTCTTCGCGGCCGTCTCGAGCGCGCCCATGAATTCCGGCGCTACATTCGATTCCGCCGCGCGCCACTCACCCGGACGAATCGTCAGGTCGCTGCCGGTGAGGCCGTCGAACTTCCGTCCATATTCGAGCACGGCCTCATCCCCGCGTTTTCGCACCGCATCCAAAATGGGGGCGACGGTCAGTTCGGCCTCGGCCAGCCGGAGCGCTTTGCGTGTAATGAATGTCTGGGCCTGATCGAGAGCGAGAATTCTGAGCATAAATCACATCACAATCTTGTTGAGTGGATACTCCACAATTCCCTGGCCCCCCGCTTCTTTCAAGCGCGGGATAATATTCCGGACCGTCAATTCGTCCAGGATCGTGTGTACCGCCACCCAATCCTCGTCGCTGAGCGTCGAGATGGTCGGATTCTTCAGCGCTGGAAGAATATTCAGGATCGCAGGCAGGCAATCCCGGCGCACGTTCAGCATCAGCCCGACCTTGCCGAGGGCATTGATAGCGCCCTCGAGCAGCAAACGAACGTCTTCCATTTTGCGGCGTTTCCATGAGTCGCGCCAGGCGTCGAGATTGGCGATGAGCTGCGTGTTGGATTCGAGCACTGTCTCAACGATGCGCAGCTTGTTCGCCCGCAGCGAAGAACCGGTTTCGGTTACTTCCACGATCGCGTCGGCCAGCACCGGCGGCTTCACCTCCGTTGCGCCCCAGCTGAATTCAACCTTCGCCTTCACTCCGTTGGCCGCGAGATACCGCTTTGTAGTGGCCACCAATTCCGTCGCGATGATCTTGCCTTCCAGATCCTTGACGGTCTGAAAGTCGGACGATTCGGGCACGGCGAGCACCCAGCGCACCTTCCCGAAGCTCTGTTTGGCATAGATCAGATCGGCCACGGCATGCACTTTGGCTTCGCTCTCTTCGATCCAGTCGCGCCCCGTGAGGCCGGCATCGAGGACGCCATCTTCCACGTAGCGCGCCATCTCCTGTGCGCGAATCATCATGCACTCGATTTCAGGATCGTCAATAGCTGGAAAGTAGGAGCGCGAACTGGTCGTGATGTTGAAGCCCGCCCGCCGGAATAACTCGATGGTCGCGTTCTCCAGGCTGCCTTTCGGAATGCCTAGCTTAAGTTTCACGAGTTGCTCCCGTAGACCGTAGCGGGGTCGTAAGCGCGCGGCTCTGACTCTACCCACCGCCCCGAATCGAGCCGGCGAAAGAAACAACTTTCATAACCTTCGTGGCAGACGCCCGGTCCGAGCGATTCGGCCTTGATCAACAGAGCGTCGCGATCGCAATCAGTTGCAATCTCCTTCACTACCAAACGATGCCCCGAAGTCTCGCCCTTGAGCCAGAGCTTGTTCCGCGACCGGCTGAAAAAAGTGACGTTGCCCGTCTCCACCGTCTTGCGAAAAGCTTCGTCGTTCATGAAGCCGACCATGAGCACGCGGCCCGTCTTGTGGTCCTGCACCACTGCGGTTATCAGGCCGTTGAGCTTGCTGAAATCCAATTCCATATTCGATACCAGTGTCTATAGCAATAAAAAAGCCCGCCTGACCATCGGCGGGCTGTTTGTTCACTTCAAAAACTGATCAGAATGCCGCCGATCGCCAAACAGTCCGGTGGTGGTGGTGATGGGCGGAACGCATGAAGTTTTAGTATAGCACCACAAGCTAACCTGGAAATTTCTACGCTAGTCTCTTGTGAAGACCGTGACCGGCTTCCCTTCAGCTTTGGTATCGAACCTGCACCGCTGGCTAAGCAAGGAGGCTATTAGATGAGCACTGCGTTAGCGATTGTTATCATCATTGCCGTTATCGCGATCGCGTTCGCCCTATGGATGTTCGTCGACAAACGACGTACACAGCGGCTGCGGACCCAGTTTGGATCTGAATATGACCGAATGGTTGAAGCGTCCGGAAGAAAGCAGGCGGAGACAGAGCTCGAAAGTCGCGCTAAGCGGGTACAAAAGTTCCGAATTCGCCCTCTCAGCCATGAGGAGCGGACCCGCTTCGCCGACTCGTGGCGGCAAGAACAAGCACATTTTGTAGATGACCCGCGCGCCGCCGTCGAAAATGCGGACCACTTGGTGGGTGAAGTGATGCGTACGCGCGGCTATCCGGTGGGAGAGTTCGAGCGCCGGGCGGCGGACCTTTCAGTCGACCATCCGCGGGTGGTTGAGAATTACCGCAGCGCCCACGAAATCGCCCTGCGCGACTCAAGCGGCGAGGCGTCAACTGAAGATCTGCGCCGGGCCATGGTTCATTACCGGGCTTTGTTTGAAGATCTGCTCGAGGAACATGTAGTCGAACGTGAGGAGGTGAGGAGATGATGGAACAAACAACACAATTCGCGGAATCAGACGCTACCACGACTGCCGACATCGCCAAGACGGCTAACGGGAACGACCGGGCGCGGACGGACACGCCGGTGTCTCTGTTCTCAGAGGACGAGGCGCGCAATTTCCGGAAGCGCTGGGAGCAGGTACAGACCGAGTTCGTCGATGAGCCGCGCGGTTCGGTGGAGAAGGCCGATGAACTCGTGGCATCCACGATCAAACGGCTGACCGAAGTGTTCGCAAACGAGAGAGCCCGCCTGGAGCGTGAGTGGGCCAAGGGCGACAACGTTTCCACCGAAGATTTAAGACAGGCGCTGCGGAAGTACCGCAGCTTTTTCGACCGTTTGCTGGCGGTTTAGAATCCTAGCGACGGAGGGGGCGGCCCGGCATGGACTGCCCCTGTAGTTCTCCATTTCTGACAACGAAGACGCCATTGACCAACACATAGGGAATACCGTCCGAATATTGCGCCGGGTTGTCGAAGGTCGCGCGATCGATCACGCGTGCCGGATCGAACACCGTAATGTCGGCATCAGCCCCCACCTGTAACCGCCCCTTGGATTGAATCCCCAGCCGTTCCGCGGGCATCAGGCTCATTTTGCGCAACGCGTCCATCAGCTCCAAGGCGTGCTGTTCTCGAACATAGCGGCCCAACACGCGAGCGAAAGAGCCGGCCCCTCGCGGATGACCTTTGCCATTTTCAAGTATGCCGTCGCTCGCGATCATCACCATCGGATTGGCAACCGCCAGCCGCACGATTTCCTCCGGAATTGAGTGAATCACTACCATGCCGCCTTGCTTGCGATAGCGGACGAATGTATCGGCGTTCAGGCGCTCCCCGGTGGCTACCCATTGCAGGTCGCCATACGTGATGCCGCCCAGATGCTGCTGCCAGCCTGTATCGAAGACCGCTGAGGACAAATCAGTCATCGCGGCCGTGTATGGATAAGCCTCCGTGGTGACATCCAGGCCACGCCGTCGCGCGCCGTCGATCATACCCAGCAGCAGCGGCGTCTCACGTAGCCCCATGCTGGTGATGTGAACGATATGGACGGCTGCACCAGCGGCCGCCGTATCGGCCAGCACTTCCTGTAGTGCATCCATGGCGCCGGGCTCCACCGGTCCGGCGTTCCGCATATGCACGTAGACCGGAACGCGTCGCTGAGCGGCAAGCCGAAACAGCTCCAAAATCTCGGCCCGGCTCGTCTTCGGCACGTACGCAATCCCCATCCCGATTCCCAGTGCGCCTTCGTCCAGGCCCTGGCGAACCAGTTCGTAAATCTGCTTGGCCTGCTCCGGCGTCGCGATGTTATTCACAGCCGCGTCACGGGGCAATAGCTGCCCTGAGTCACGCATCACGGCCATCCGCGCTGGAATGTGGCCCGACGTCGCACCGAAGTTGATCAGAGCATGACCCTCGCGCGCCGCGTACCACGCGGAAACCGGATTCACGCCTACTTCCAGCTCGAGCGCCGTAGTAACGCCATCACGCGCCTTGAAGCCGTAGTTCTCCGGTGTCTGTCCGTGCGAGTGCAGATCGATCAAGCCGGCCGTCACTACCAAGCCGCGAACATCCACAACCGCCCGGCCTTGGAGCGGAGACTCAGAAACCGCAGCGATCTTCCCTTCGCGAATCCCCACGTACCGCACGGCATCCAGGTTCGATTCCGGATCCATCACTCGCCCGTTCGCCAGCACGATGTCATACTGTTGCGCGATCATCGGCACAGCTAGCATTAAGGCTACCCAGCTCGGAACTCTCATATGGACTCCCATTCTAGTCGCACGGCTCTCTCGCGCGCGCCCGTTCCTGGCTGCTATTCTGTCCATGAATGACCATGCGCGTTCTGCTTTGCACTCTGGCGCTCATGCCTTCCCTTCTTGCACAGGAAGGCCAGAGCCTGACCGAAAGATACCGGGAGACGGCCGGCAAGTTGATTGACGCCGCCCTGGTGGATAACGGGGGGATGGACAAGCTGTCCTATCTCTGCGATCGCATCGGCAACCGGCTGAGTGGCTCGCCGGCGCTCGAAAAAGCCATTGCGTGGGCGGCCGCGCAAATGAAGCAGGATGGGCTGGTGAACGTCGTCACTCCGTTGGTGAAAGTTCCGCACTGGGTCCGCGGCAACGAGAGCGCTTCACTGGTCGAGCCGGTGAACAAGCCCCTCACGATCCTGGGCCTGGGCGGGAGCATCGCCACGCCGAAAAAGGGCATCAATGCCGAGGTCGTTCCCGTCTCCACGTTCGAAGAGCTGGACAAGAAAGGCAAGGCCGTCGAAGGGAAGATCGTGCTCTTCAATGTTCCCTACGAAGGCTACGGACGCACGGTCACTTTCCGGACCACGGGCGCATCCCGCGCCGCGCGGCTGGGAGCTGTGGCGATGCTGGTTCGATCCATCACGCCCGTAAGCCTGCAATCACCGCACACCGGCGCGCTCGAATACGCGCCTGGTATTCCGAAGATCCCAGCCGCGGCAGTCACTATCGAAGACGCTATGCTCATGCAGCGCCTGGTAGATGCCGGCAACACCGTCGTCGTGCATCTTGAGATGGAAGCCCGCACCTTGCCCGATGCGGATTCTGCGAACGTGATCGGTGAAATCCCAGGCCGCGAAAAGCCAGAGGAAGTAGTGGTCATTGGCGGACACATCGATTCCTGGGATGTCGGCGCCGGGGCGCAGGACGATGGTTCCGGAATCATCACCGCGCTCGAAGCGGCGTACCTGATCCGCAAGCTAGGACTGCAGCCGCGCCGCACGCTCCGCGTGGTGTTCTGGACCAACGAAGAGAACGGTGGCATGGGCGGCGAGGCCTATCGCGACTGGGTCGGCGATCAGGTCAAGAATCACGTGGCCGCGATCGAGATGGATGGCGGCGCGGAAAAACCGGCCGGCTTCGGCATCAGCGGACGCAGTGACATGCAGGGAATGCTGGCCAGAGTCCGCGAGATTGGAAGGCTCCTGGAACGGATCGACGCCGGCTCCGTTCAGCCTGGCGGTGGTGGCGCTGACATCTCGCCACTGATGCGCGACGGCGTGCCGGGCCTGGCAGTACGCACGGTCGGCACGCATTACTTCGATTGGCACCACACGCGCTCCGATACTACCGACAAAGTCAAACTGGAAGACCTGCGAGCCAATATCGCTGCCATGGCTGTGATGGCTTACGTTCTGGCCGACATGCCGGAGGGGCTGCGGCAGGTACCGACATCCACGCGCTGACCAACGATCTAACGTTGCTCCGACACTGACTTTTCGGCCAGATCGCCCAAAATCGGCAGCTTGTACGTCTCATCCTGCCCGGTCTTGATGATCATGAAGATCCACGCGCCGAAAATGGCGGCCTTCATTAGCACCGGAAAGACCTTGTAGAACGATGGCCCCCAGAAATGAGGAAAGCTAAACAGGGGGCTGAGCACCCAGTCAACGATCAACCAAGCCACGAACAAATAGAGGCCTTGAAAAGCGTGGAAGCGAACGCGCGTGTCGCCTCGGAACCTCGCCGACGCCAGAATCACGATAGACACGATCCAACCCACAATCGGGATGTAGCAAAGCAGGGAGGCCGTCCGCGGGGTAACCCCGTAAAGATAATCCGTCACCGGCGTCGAAGCGGGCTGGCGTGTGCCACAACTGGCGCAGTACACATCGTGACTTCCCACCGCCCGTCCGCATTGGCAACAGAATGGCATATCAGAGCGCCTATCCTTAACTACGTTACGCCGGATGAGTCTGTTCCGGCAATATCGCCCGGCTGTGATACGATTCCAAAAGTGCTACCCAAGCTGTTTCCTTACGTTCTTATGCTGGCGCTGCTTTGCCCGGCGCCGGTCCTGCTGGCGGCCAAGGGCCTCGAAGTCTTCTTTATCGATGTCGAAGGCGGCCAATCCACACTGATCGTCAGCCCCTCCGGTCAATCTCTGCTCATTGATACTGGCTGGCGCGGTTTCGACGGCCGCGATACCGACCGCATTACCCAAGCAGCCAAACTGGCCAAGGTCAAGCGGCTCGATTATGTTCTAATCACGCATTATCATCGCGACCATGTAGGCGGCGCGCCGCAACTAGCCGACCGCATGAAGATCGGCACCTTTATCGATCATGGGCCCAACATGGAGGATGCCAAGGTCGTCAAAGAAGACTATGCCGACTACGTAAAACTCCTCCAGCGTCCGGACATCGAACACCTGGTTGTCAAACCGGGCGACACGATCCCGATCAAGGACATAACCGTTCAAGTATTGACGGCGGCGGGCGAGCATATCCAGAGTCCGCTCGCCAGCGCCGGGAAATCCAATCCATTCTGCGCATCCAGTCCCAAGCGCGAAGCCGATCCTACCGAGAACGCGCGCTCGCTGGGCACGCTTTTCACTTTCGGAGATTTCCGACTGCTCGATCTCGGCGATCTGACCTGGAATAAGGAATTAGAATTGATGTGCCCGAACAATCCGATCGGAACCGTCGATGTTTACCTGACTTCTCACCACGGCCTCGATCAATCGGGTTCGCCGGCGCTGGTTGACGCCATCCATCCGCGCGTGGCGATCATGAACAATGGCGCGCGAAAGGGCGGCAGCCCGTCCGCCTGGCAGGTCATCAAAGATGCGCCGCAGTTGGAGGATCTCTGGCAGATCCATTACTCCATGGATGGCGGTAAGGACCACAATGTTCCGGACCCCTTCATCGCTAACATCGACGAACACTGCCAAGGCGACTATATAAGAATGACCGCCCAATCGGACGGATCGTTCACGGTGTATAACTCACGCAACAAGTTTCAGAAAATCTACAAGGCCCACCCACGATGAGACTGACAGTTTCCTTACTCGCTCTCTCCCTGGTTCCCTGCGCGCACGCGCAGTTGAAATCGGTCAATCCGACCGTCCAGAAGATCGTCGATTCGGTTTCGCAAGAGCGCATCACGGAAATTCTGAAGAAGCTCGAAAGTTTCCAGACGCGCGGCATCTTCTCGGAACAGGACAACCCGACGCGCGGCATCGGCGCGGCCCGGCACTGGATTTACGATCAGTTCAAAAGCTATAGCCCGCGCCTGCAAGTCAGCTTCGACAGCTACCGCGTGAAAAAGGGAAAAGGGCGGCTCATCCAGGATGTCGAGCTCTATAATGTCGTCGCGGTGCTGCCGGGCAAGCTGAATCCCGAGCGGCAGTTCATCCTCAGCGGCCACTACGATTCGATCGCAATGCTCCGTCGAAATCCGGATGGCAGCGCTGCTATCTCCACCGATGGCGGCGGTTCGACCAATAGTGGTTCGACCAATGGTAACGGCGGCGCGTCCGGCGAAGGCGCTTCCGGACCCCCTCCCTTCGACCTGTCGATGCTGGCTCCAGTTGAGCCCGGCGTCACCGATGATGGCAGCGGAACTGCCGCTGTGATGGAGTTGGCGCGCATCATGAGCCAGTATGAATTCGAGAAGACCATCGTGTTCGTGGCCTTCGCCGGCGAGGAGATGGGCCTCGTCGGCAGCTCTCTTTACGCACGCAAAGCGCGCAAGGAAAACCAGATCATCGATGGCGTGCTGAATAACGATATTATCGGCAGCGAGGTTTCAGGCAACGGCCGCATCGACAACTCAACTATCTCGGTTTACTCGGAAGACCCCAACGATTCCACGTCCCGGCAACTGGCGCGTTATGTCAAAGACGTCGCCGAGCGCTATCTGCCTTCGATCAAAATTGACCTGGTCTTCCGCGCCGATCGCATTGGGCGCGGCGGCGATCACACACCCTTCAATCAGGAAGGCTATCCGGCTGTCCGCGTCACCACTCCCAACGAGAACTACGCCAACCAACATACGGTGACGGACACGTTTGAGAACACTTCGGTTTCCTACGCATCACGAGCTATTCAGGCGAACGCAGCGGCGCTGGCGAGTCTCGCGCTGGCGCCCAAAGCGCCGGTCACCAACGAAACGATCAAGAGTGGGGCACGCAAGGGCCAACTTACTCCGATGATTTCGCGCGGCAAAACACGTTACGACGCAGCCCTGCGATGGAAGAATGAAAATCCCGAGCCCGACCTGCTCGGCTACGTCATCGTCATGCGCAAATCGACGGCGCCTTATTGGGAGAAGGAAGTCTTCGTAGGCAACGTGACCGAATATACGTTCAAGGATGTCTCCATCGACGACGTGATCTTCGGCGTCAAAGCGGTGGACCACGACGGCAACGAGAGCCTGGTGGCTCCCTACGTTCCCGGGCCGCGGCAAAAACTGGAAATCGAGACCTATTAGTCTCTCTTCAACCTGCGCTGCTGCCGGACCGCTACTTGCTCCAGCACGAATCTCGGCGTGTGCTTCATCAGGAACATAGCGGCTTTATACACCGTGCCGGGGACAACAACGGTCTTCCCGCGATCCAACCCCCGCAACGACTCCGCCACAACATCTTCGGCACGCATCCACAAGCTGGCTGGAACCAGTTTGCGATCCATCCGCGCAACATCGTGAAACTCCGAAAGCGTGTAGCCCGGACAAAGCGCCTGCACCTTCACTGGTGATCCGATGCTCTTCAATTCCAAGGCGAGGCCCTCTGTAAAGCTGTTCATCCAGCACTTGGTCGCGCAATAGCTGATGCTGCCGGGCGACTGCCAGAACGCCGCGACGGAAGATACGTTGATGATCCCGCCTTTGCCACGCGCCGTCATCCCTTTGAGCGCGGCATGCGTGAGCCGCATGGTCGCGAGCACGTGCAACCGATGCATTTGATCTTGACTCTCGACTTCCACGCTGAAGAACTTGCCATGCGTACCGAAGCCGGCATTGTTCACCAGCATCTCCAAGTTCTCGGCCACCGCGATGCGGTGTTCCACGGCTCCTAGCGCTTCATCGACGGTCAGATCGGCGGGCAGGATTTCGGCCTTGATCCCGTGCGACTGCTCCAGCGTTCCCGCCATTTCTTCCAGCCGATCTCGCCGCCGCGCCACCAGCAATAGGTCGTAACCCCGCGCCGCCAGTTCTGTGGCGAAGGCCGCCCCGATCCCGCTCGAACTGCCCGTAATCAACGCCAGAGGTCGCACGTTTTCCTTTCGCGCCGAGAATGCCACGCAGCGGCTTCATTTGTTAATCTTGACGAGTCAGAGATTATGCACAAACACGCTCGGCCCAAACAAAAAGCTCTATTCATCGATCCTCCTTCTAGTTTCTTCGAACGGGAACTGGCAGGCGACGTCGCGCCCTCCTTCGAGTCCATGCGCGCTCTCTACCAACGCGCTGCCCAAGTGCACATGCTTGCGCCATGGAATGATCTTCAGGAAGACGATTTGGTGGTCTTTCAGGAACCTATTGCAAATGAACAATGCTTTTGCTCTGTGATGGGAGCGCTCGGAGAAGTCCAGATGGTCCAGGCCTACGTCGGCGCATCGAGCTATTTCGGGTTTCGCAAGATGCACGACGGTCGCCAGATGACAGTCGGCGATTTCTACGCAAATCAGCGAAGCGTATTTGTCCAGTATGTTCCGATCAATGAACTGGAGGCCCAGGATCGCGAGTTGCTGAAGGCGATGCAACATCCCCTCGCAAGGGGAACCGTGGCGCCTATCTTCCGGACCATCCGCCCCGGCTACCATCCCTGGTTCGTTACCGAGAACGAGGTGCGAATCCTTACCACGGCACTGGAAGCCGTTCTCGCGGTCTGCGATCTCATGGACAAAGAACCCGATCTTGATCCTTGGGACACCGCGGATGTTTATCCGCTTGTGAAACTGGAAGAAGCAAAGGACGGCCGTCAGAAGTATCTCGTCAGCGAAGTGGATGCGCCCCGCCGGGCTCTGACGATGCCTGCACCGCCTGCCCCGGATACGAAACGCATTCAAACGATAATCGACCACAAGCTTCCATCGAAGGGCATCCTGGAAGTAGATCATTTCTACACGCTGAGCATGATCGGAGAAAAGCACGCTCGCAAAGCATGTCTGCGAATTGCTTTGGCTATCGAAGCCAAGACTGCGTTGGCCCTTCCTCCTCAACTGAGCACACCAGAGGAATCCACTGCCGACATCCTGCAGCGCCTCGTTCTCGATGCGATCGAAGCCAGCGGCGCTATTCCATCCAAGATCTATGTCCGTGATCGTGAATACAAATCGCTTCTGGCTCCCCTCGCCCGGGCGCTCGATTTTGAGATCACCGTCAAAAAGTCGCTTCCCGCGTTGGACTTCGCCAAGAGCGAGATGCGGGCCATGTTGGGGGACTCCGAGTTCTAGCGAAGCGCGGTCGTTTGCGGTGATCCCGTATCCCGGTATGCTATTTCGTACGCTCTGTCGGGTGGCGGCCTACCATCGATTTCGGTATACGGGTAGACGAAATAGTTCAGAGGCTCGCCCGTTTGTCTGGGCGCGAGCAGGACGTCGCGTCCTATCGTAAATTCGACGCGGTTCTCATCGTGCGCTCCAAAAAAGTACTCGCGCTTGAATGGATCCTTCCCAGCCTCAAACGCGTCAACCGGTACCCAACCGATTCCCTTGGCGTAAAACTCGGCCCAGCAATGGTAACCAGCGATCTTCCCTTCACCGCGATCAGCGTGAAGTGGAAACTCAATGGCGAAGAGAGCGAGCCGGTATCCCCGTCGCGCGGCATAGCCGATGAAGATGGCATGGAAGTCGGTACAGTTACCTCGCCGTTCTTGAGGACGCGTAGTAGATATTGCCTCGGCCCCAGCCCTTGCCGGTCTTGTCATATTTGACGGTCGATACCAGTGGGACCAGCCGATCGGGCTTCAAGTACTGCGCCAATTCCTTCGGTTCCTCATCCCGCGCCAGCGCGGGCCTGCCAAACAAGCGCGACTGAATGTGCTCCGTTCGCTCGGCATCAAAACTCAGCGTAATTGTGAATGTGCACCTGATCTTCGGTATGGTGGATGATTGCCGCAAGTTCCGCCAGGCACTGCGCAAGGTCTGTCGCCGTCAACTGGCACTCGAAAACGGAGTACTGCAGGTGGTCGCCATAGTTGCGCATAATCTGAACCACCTTGCGAAGCCGCTTGTCATCGCAGATGTCGTAACAAATGAGATAGGACTGTCGCATTACGAGAACGAAGGAAGCCTGGATGTCGGCGGAGCTGAAGGTGGTCATCCTCAGTAAGATGAGTGACCCGCGCAGCGGGGAACAGACGCAGAAGCTTATTAATATTAGCCGGAGCGAGCCCGATCCAAGTCTGTTCGAACCGCCGCCCGATTACACGGTCGTGGACGAGAAGGCGGACTTCACGATAAAGTGGGATTCTCCACAGCAATAACGTCGTACGAGCCACTTGTGGAACCTGAAGCGTCTATGGCTGCTCTTCAGGTTTTCAACAGGCTCGCTAGTGATTCTCTGTCCCAATTGCCATCGTAACGGACACTGTTTAAGAACAAGCCTGGAGTGTGGTTCACGCCGTTCTGAACCCCTGCGATAAAATCGGCGCGCACTCTTTCGCTATAGGTTTGGTTTTTCAACTCATTGCGGAACCGCTCAACATCTAGGTTTAGCTCTCCAGCGTAGCGAATTAAATCTTTCGTACGAAGCTCCGCTTGCCGCTCGAAAAGCAGCGTGTGCATTTCCCAGAACTTTCCTTGTGCTCCCGCCGCCTCTACCGCTTCCGCTGCTTGCTGTGCATGGTGATGAATTCCGGAAAGAGGATAGTGCCGGAACACGACCCTCAGCCGGGAAGCGATATCCCTCTGCAGGTCACGAAGGGCCACATACAAACGCCCGCAGTCCGGGCACTCGTAATCCCCATACTCCACGAGCGTATAGGGGGCGTCCTCTGGACCGTGCGCGTGGTCCAAGGCGCGAATCGGAAGCAAGAGGCGTGAAGGATGGATGGGATCCATGGGCGGGTATCGTACCAGTTCCATTTAAAGATGCACTAAAGACCGCCTAGGCTTCAACCGGTTCTCGTTAGAATAAACTTGCGACAATACAGCCCGGTGAATAATGCTCCGAGGCTTAGCTTTCGGCCGCTCGCAATTGCTCTAGCCGTGCTGTTGGCCGTGGCTGTGCGGTAGACGATTCAGCGGATGACCGCACCCTACCGCTGATTCGATTTCGGCTGCCTGGAAAGCGGCGAGCTATTACAAATTGCGCGCCAAGCGGCTACCGGCGATCGTGATCACGATTGAAGTCGCGGTCACGGTCGTGATCCCAATGGTGGTCGTGCTCGCGGCGGCCGCGTTCGCCATCCCAATAGCCTTCAAAAAATCGCTCTCCGTCATGATGGGGCACCACCCAATGCGCCGCTGCATAGGGAGGACGGCTCCAATATCCGTCGTGCCATCGATAGCGGTTTCCGACGACATACCAGTAGCCATCGACCCAAAAATAATCGGGACCGGGGCTGGCGGGAACGACTCGGACTACACGAGGAGGTGGCGGAGGTCCGATTCGCACTCCGATCGAAATCTGCGCAAGAAGAGATCCGAGCGCGAGCAAGGTCAAGATCAATAGTTTCTTTGTCATAGCAATTCCGCCAACATAAGTATCGGCGAATCAGTTCACAAACTTTAGATCCGACAGTAAATCCTGGCCAGCACTCTTTCCCTTCGTCGGTTGAAGGCCCAGGTGCAACCGGGCCCTCCGATACGCCGACCTTTCGCGTGACGACCCACCTGGTGTTTGTACTTCATGCCGGTCGTTAACAGTGTCCGGACGTGCAGCAGATCGCGATAGTAAACTCAACACAAGGAGCGCAGTGCGATGGACACCTTTTTTCGCGATGTCAAGCATTCGATCAGGATGTTCCTGAAGAGCCCCGGATTCACCTTCACGGCCGTAGCCGCGCTGGCCCTCGGAATCGGCGCCAATACGGCCATTTTTTCGATCGTGAACGCGGTGCTTCTCAAGCCCATTCCGGTGCACGATGCGGACCGTTTCGTCATGCTGATGAACACCTATGTCACACGAACCGGGCAATCCGGATCCGGCCCCGGCGCTTCTCCTGCAAAATTCCAGCATTGGCGTAGGCAACCGGTCCTCACGGAGGTCTCCGCGTTTCGAACCGGCGTGATGAATTACAAGGGGGGCGAAACCATCGAGCAGGTGCGCTCCATGCAGATGTCCGCGGACAGCTTTTCCTGCTGGGGGCTGCCGATTCTGCGCGGCCGCCCCTACACCGAACAGGAGGATCTGCCCAACGGCCCGCAGTTGGTGCTGATCAGCCAGGGGTTCTGGACGCGACGTTTCGCGAGCGACCCGCAAATCCTGGGGAAAACTATCTCGCTGAGTGGCGAGCCCTACACTGTGATCGGGATCGTGGCCGACAATCAGAACGCTCTCGAATTCGGCCCCCCCACCGACGTTTATGTTCCCTTCCAGCTCGATCCCAACACCACTGACCAAGGGCATTACTTTCAGACCGTCGCCCGCTTAAAGGAGGGCATCGATCTGAAGCAGGCGCAAGCGCGCCTTCAGGCATCCGGCGCCGAGTATCGGACCCGGTTTCCAAACGGCATCGGACCCAAAGATAGCTTCACCGTGACGCCCTACCGCGAGGCAGTGGTGCAGAATGTCCGCCCCATCCTGTTCGTCCTGTTGGGGGCGGTGAGCCTAGTTTTGCTGATCGCTTGCGCCAACGTGGCGAACCTGCTGCTGGTGCGCGCCACCGGACGCCGGCGCGAAATCGCTATTCGCGCAGCACTCGGCGCCGGCCGCGCCAGAATGATCCGCCAGTTGCTCACCGAGAGTGTGCTGCTGTCGCTGGCCGGCGGCGTGCTCGGATTGCTGCTGGGCTTCGCGGGAATCCGGGTGCTGCTTACCGTTAACACCGCAGGCTTGCCCCGGCTGGGCCGGGACGGCGTTGCCGTGGGAATCGACTGGCGCGTATTGTTATTCGCAATGTCGGTTTCGCTGTTCACGGGAATTATTTTCGGGCTCTTCCCGGCGGTTCAAGCGTCGCGCGCCGACCTCAATTCCTGTCTCAAAGACAGCAGCGGGCGCTCGGGCACAGGCCTGCGGCAGAACAAAGCGCGCGCGCTGCTGGTGGTGAGCGAAGTCGGGCTCGCGGTGATTCTGCTGATTGGGTCGGCCCTTTTGATTCGCACCTTTGTCGCATTATATGCAGTGGATCGCGGCTTCGACACCAGCAACGTGGTGACCATGCGCATGTCATTGACCGGTCCCCGATTCCTTAAAACGGTGGGCGTGGCGGATGTCACGCGCGATGCTCTCGATCGCATTCGGGCGCTGCCGGGCGTCGTGACCGCCACCGCGACTTGCTGCGTACCGTTGCAGGGAGGATTCGGCCTCCCCTTCAACATCGTAGGGCAGCCGCCCTTGGATGGCCCCTACACAGGAGGAGGAAGCTGGACGACCGTGGCGCCCGGTTTCTTCGAGGTGTTCAAGATTCCGGTGAAGCGTGGCCGCAGCTTCACAGAACGCGACGATGGTAAATCTCCGCTCGTAGTTATCATTAACGAAGCCATGGCCAAGCGGTTCTGGAAGGATCGCGATCCTCTGAAGGACCGCATTCTGATCGGCGGAGGCGCGGCGAATATGAAGGAACTCAGGGACGAACCGCCGCGTCAGATCATCGGAATCGCCGGCGACGTGCGCAACGGCGGGCTGAACAATGATCCCGGCCCCTCCATGTATGTTCCTCAGGCACAAACTACGGACGCCATCAACGCGCTGAATGTTCGCATTTCGCCCATTGCCTGGGTGGTGCGCACCGCTGGCAGCCCCCGGGGGCTGGTTGCCGCGATCCAGCAGGAGCTGCGGCAGGCCACCGGACTTCCTGTATCGGACGTCCACTCGATGGACGAAGTCGTGGCGCTTTCGGCGGCGCGGCAGCGCTTCAATATGCTTCTGATGACCGTCTTCGGAGGCTCAGCCTTGCTGCTCGCCGCGATCGGCATTTACGGGCTGATGGCCTACTCCGTCGAGCAGCGTACGCAGGAGATCGGCATTCGCCTGGCCCTGGGCGCCGAAGCGAGCCGCGTGAGAAGCATGATCGTGCTCCAGGGGATGGTTCTGGCCGTGGCCGGCGTAGTGATCGGCATCGCCGCCGCCTTCGGCTTGACGCGCTTCATCGAGAGCATTCTGTTTGGCGTCAAGACTCGCGACCTCTTGGTCTTCGCCACCGTGCCCGTGCTGTTGACCGTAGTCGCGCTGGCTGCCGTGTGGTTGCCGGCGACCCGCGCTAGCCGCGTCAATCCACTGGAGTCGCTGCGCTACGAGTAAACTAGGCTTCGATCACTGGCGAACTGTCAGACAATTCATAACAGCCGGAAATTAACTTCGATCGTGGCTTGCACGGCGACAGCACGACCATCTTTCATGCCTGGTTTGAAGCGCCACTTCGCAACCGCTTCGATCGCTTTTTGATCGAGGCCCAAGCCAAGCGGGCGAATCACTTTGAGATCCCGCGGATTGCCCTTTTCGTCGACGACGACAAACAGGACGACGGTGCCCTGGAATTTCGCCTTGCGCGCTTCCTCGGAATATTCCGGCTCAACCTTGAAGATAACCGAAGGCGGCGAAACGCCACCGCCAATGCGGTACGCGCCCCCACCCATGTTGCCGCCGGACCCGGGACCGGACCCCGCGCCGTTTCCTGATCCCACACCGCCATGGGAACCGGTACCGATTCCTGCGCCGGAACCAGGGCCGTTGGAAGCGATGATCGACTTCGAGAGGGGATCGCCGAGCACGTCCATGTTCACTTTAGGAATGTTGGCGTCGGGCTGGATGATCAGCGTGGGCTCCATCACCAACTTCGGGTCAGGATTGCGAATCACGGCCATCGGTGGAACAAACTGCTTGTCCGAAAGCCGGGGCAGCTTGCCTTTGCTCGCAGGCGTGGGAGAACGGTCGCCACCGCCGCCGCCACCGCCCATGGGATCTTTCTTCACCGTCGGTTTGTAGGGCGCGAGGTCGGGAGCAATTAGCGAAATCTGCTGCCGCACCACTTGCTGAACCGCTTTGTTGGTGCCGATAAGAAGCAGCAAACCGATTGCAGCGGCGTGGATCGCCAACGAGCTGAATCCGGCGCGTTTTTCCTGCCCTCCGTAGGCGCCCCAGAGGTCCTTGACGGGCACGGGCCTCGACGTCACCTCCAGAGGAGGCAGCTTAGGAGCGTGAATAGCTTCTTTGATCGCGACGATGATATTCGAATACCAGGCGCGGTCGAGAGACTCCGGCGTGAGCAGAAGAAAGGGCACGGTTGCAAAGCCGGAATGCATTCCTCGCTCGCCTGCATAATGGACGGAAGCTCGAAACCACGCGAGCGGTTTAGCGATGCTCTCCATTTCTGCGCGGCAAGCGGTGCATTCGTGTGCGTGCGCCTGTCCGTACGGATCACCGGCGCCGATCAGGCATTCGAGAATCTGCTGCGAAGATAAGTGTTGGTTCATTTCCTTTGCTCCTCAAGCGCGGTCCGCACCGACTTCAATGCGCGAAACAGGTGCGTTTTTACCGTTCCTTCTTTCATCCCAGTGACCGCCGCGATTTCCAGCAGGTCCATATCTTCCGCGAATCGGAGGAGAAACACCGTTCGCTGATTCCCGGATAATCGGCCCGCGACCTTCCAGATCTTCTCCACCTGCTGTTTTGCGGCCACCATCTGTTCAGGGGACATCTGCCGGTCAGGGATCCAATCCCCGGCGTCCGACAAATCCACATCCGCGCGCAGCGTACGCCTCCAGAACTTCAGCCGGCTGCTTGCTTCGTGAGTGCGAACCAGATTCGCGGCGATTTGCATCAGCCATGTTCCAGCGCTCGAAGCGCCGCGAAGCTGGTTGCGAGCCCGGTAGGCCCTCACGAAACAGTCCTGCGTCAAGTTCTCGGCCGATTCCTTGTTCCGAAGCGACGCCAGAATAAAGCGGAAGATCCGTGGACGATATTGCTCGAACAGCCCTGCAAGATTGTCGAGCGGACCACCGTTTTCCACGGCTACCGGCGCCACATCGGATGAAAGAGCTCTTTCCATCCGCCCTGTTAGACCGATTCGGCTGACGGAGGGTTTACACCGAATTTCAGCCCCGGAACCTGTCTGGGCCTAACAATATTTCAAACCTGGCACTTCTGAGCAAAAATGAGCAATATACCGGTCAAGGCAGGTGATGTGCAGTCGCCCTCGGGCCGGTAGAGAGGAAGTTATGTCCACATACGTTTTGGCGCTTCTGATTGGAATGGTTGCCGGACTTCGATCGATGACCGCGCCTGCAGTGGTCAGTTGGGCTGCGCGCCTTGGCTGGCTGCATCTGGAAAACACCTGGCTAGCCTTTCTGGGCTTTGCGGCCACGCCATACATTCTTAGTGTGCTTGCCATTGGAGAGTTGATTGCGGATAAGCTGCCGAAGACACCCAGCCGGAAAGCACCGTTGGGATTCATAAGCCGAATTCTGACCGGAGGACTGTGTGGAGCTGCTTTCGGCGCGACAAGCCACAGTCTGATTGGCGGCTTTCTGGCGGGCGTGCTTGGCGCTGTAACGGGAACGCTGGGCGGCTATGACTTTAGGGTTCGGCTGGCACGAGCAATCGGAGGGAAGGATCTGCCGATCGCTCTTCTAGAGGATGCCGTCGCGATCGGCGGCGCCATTTTGATCGTCGACTGGTTCTCATGACGAAGGAGGCTTTGAAGCTAGCCCTCGTCTTCCCAAGGCTTGCCCGGCCGCCCAGTGATCTGTTCCAGACTGGCGGGCTTAGGCCGCCAGGACTGCCCGAAGTGCTTGTCGATCTCATCGCGGTAGCTCATCCGCGGCCCGGGATGACCTACCAATTGCCAACCGATGAGGCCCACGTTACCGCCGTGCATTGGGTCGCAGAACATGCCTTCGATAGTGTGAGTGCGGAGGAGTTGGAAGAAGCGCGTACGCTCGATGGCCTTTAGCTTCTTGTCCTGTTCGTCGACTGGAAGGCTGGCGAAGTCGCCGAGGTCCTGGATGCCCCGCCGATAAATCTCCTGTGGGCTTTCTTTGGCCTGGTAGCCGTGTTCGGGCACGGACTGGACCCAGGGCCCCTTCGTGTAACGATACTTGTCGCGGCCATAGGGCCCGGCGAGTTGGCGGTCAATAAAGATCACCACGCCGGCTTCGGTCGCCCCAGGACCGGCGTCGTCATTTGGAAAAATCCGCTCGCAGGCGGCCGCGACCACCCGGGCCTCCTGGGCTGTGAAGAAACGCAGCGGAACTTTCACCGTACCGTCTTTGCCAAGTGTTTGTGACTGCAAGCGGAACGGCTCGCCGGCCAAAGTATATAGCAGCGTGCCACCGAGCGAGGCTACTGGAACAATCAGGAACTCTCTGCGTCTCATATCAGTTGCTCCGGATGCTTAAAATAGCGGCTGATCATGGCCTCCGATGCAAATAAGGTCAGCGCCATCGCAGTGAGCGTTGGATTCTGCGCTGCGTTTTGCGGGAAAGCAGACGCTCCGATCACAAACAGATTGGGAACGTTCCAATGCTGCAGGTAGCGATTCACGACGCTGTTGTCGGGAGACGATCCCATCATGGCGCCGCCCTGGATGTGCGTGGACTGGTAATTGATCACGTTATAAGGGGCGCGGGCTGGTGGGCCTTCGTCGAATCTGGCGCCCATCTCCCGCGCTATCTTGGCCTGGATCTGCACGGCGAACTCGCGCTGCTTGAACTCGTGATCGGTCCAATCCAGCGTGAAGCGTAAGAGCGGATCGCCGAACTTATCGGTATAGGTCGGATCCAGGTCCATATAGTTCTGGCGATAGGACAGATGCTCGCCAGACATGCCAATGCCAGCGGAGTGATCCTTCCATTTAAGCGAAGTCTTTTTCCACTCCGAGCCCCAGTTGGATTTACTCGCGCCCCGCGGCATGCTGCCGAAAGACCCGATGGGGCTGTCGCCACTGCTGCTGAGGGCGATCATACCTAGGCGCAAAAGCCCTTCTTCGGCGCCGGTGAATCCGATGTCACCGTCAAAATCGGAGATGCGGGCGCCAAGCTCACCGGCTCCCATGAAGGCGTTGAGCGGCTTTTCGAAAAAGACGCGCGTGCTGACCCCTACTTGGTGCGTGAGATTGCGGCCCAGCGTGCCTTTGCGCGCGACCGGATCGTAGAGCGTCCCGATTTTCGAGAGTGCCAGCAGCCGCGTGTTATTCAACGTGAATGAGGCCAGGACAACTGTGGCAGCCGGCTGGAAGAATTCTTCCCCATTCGCGCCGGTGAACTGGATACCGATAGCACGGCCGTCCTTATGGACGATGCGCCGGACCCAGCTACCCGTACGCAACTGAAAATTCGTGCGTTTAGCGAGCAGCGGCATCAGTGTATTCGTAGGCTGCGCCTTCGCGCCGATCATGCAACCGTAACGTTGGCAATGGCCGCAATAGGCGCACCCTGGACGCGTGATGCCGTCTGGATTCTTGTACGCTTCGCTCAAGTTGGCCGCCGGCGTGGGATAGGGATGGTAGCCCAGCTTGTGCACGGCCTCTTCAAACATGCCGCTCGCATAGGAGCGCTTCAGCGGCGGCGTGGGATACTCCTGCTGGCGCGGCCCTTCGAAGACGTTGCCGCCATCGATCTTCGTGCCTCGCAGATTGCCGGCTTTGCCGCTGATACCCATCAACTGCTCGGATTTCCAGTAGAGCGGTTCGAGTTCGTCGTAAGTGACGCCCCAATCCTGAACCGCGAGGTCCGCGGGCAGCTTGGCCGCTCCATGTTTCTCTATGAGGTGTGTGCGCAGCGTGAACAAATCGGGCAGGAAGCGAAAGGACGCTCCACCCCAGTGCTCGCCCGCGCCGCCGACACCCGTGCCGGGGAGGAAGGAACCGTACTGGCGCACCGGAACCGCCGAATCCTTTAACGAATGCCTGTGCGTGATCGTTTCCTCGGCGATATTCTGCATCATGCGCAGACGGATGTTGTAGTCAAGTTCGTCCATTGTCGCCGCGTAGTCCTCGGTTTTGCGCGCAACGCCTCGCTCGAAGACGGCGACGGATTGCGATGTTTTCGCGGTAAGTTCCTTGGCCATCAAAAGGCCGGTCCAGCCCCCGCCGATGATGGCGACGTCCACGGGTTTCAGATTAGTCATGCCTTGAGGTCCACCAGAAACTGTACCAAACGGAGGGTTTCAACGATAGTGGGCTGGCTTGACCCAGCCGGATGAGTTTCGCCGACTCGCCCGAGCCGGCGTGGCCGCGCGCTTGAATCCGGCGACGCGGTGCCACGGCACGGAGTGATATACTTCCTAGGGCAAAATGGAGATTTTGGCTAAGTGGGGTGAATTATGCGCCAAGTTGCGATTGCTCTGGCAGCGTCATGCCTGTTGATGAATACAGTCTCCGCGCAAACATTTGGTGGGATTACTGGTGAGGTGAAAGACTCGAGCGGCGCGATCATGCCGAGTGTGTCAATCACGGTCACAAACACCGGCACCAACGCTGCGCGTTCCGTGGTAACTAATGCGTCGGGAATTTACAATGTTCCCGATCTGGTTCCAGGAAATTATCAAATTAAAGTCTCGGCTTCCGGATTTCAGCAGATGGTGAGCACTGTTGAAATTCAGGTGCAACAGGTCGCCCGCGTCGATTTCACGTTGACGGTAGGACAAGCCACGCAGACAGTCGAGGTCAGCGCTTCGGCTGCGTCGCTGACCACGGAAAACGCGACGGTCGGAACGGTGATTGAAAATCAGCGGATTAACGACTTGCCGCTCAATGGCCGCGACTATTTTCAGTTAGTCGCGCTGAGTCCCAACGTGAACTACGGTTTCGCGGCCGCGGCACAGGCGTCGGGTCGAGAGGGCGGCACTCGCGCGACCATCACCATCTCTCAGATCGGGGAGCGAGCGACCTGGCAATACTATAGCCTGGACGGCGTCACCAACACCGACATCGATTTTAATCTCTACATCGTGCTTCCTTCGGTGGACGCGCTCCAGGAGTTCAAAGTGCAAAGCGGCGTGTATCCAGCCGAGTTTGGTCGTGAAGCCGGTCAAGTCAACGTCGCTACCAAGCCGGGAACGAACGATTTCCACGGAACTGCGTTCGAGTTCCTTCGCAACGACGCTCTGGACGCCAAGCCGTATGATTTCGTGCCACCGGTTCCCGCCAAACAGCCCTACCGCCAGAACCAGTATGGATTTACGGTCGGCGGACCAGTTTGGATCCCTAAGCTATTCAATGGAAAAAATAAGCTATTCTTCATGTCTAATTTTGGGTAGTGGGGTCTTAGCGGGGAGATGATGGCGGAAGCTTCAACTCGGACCGTATGGACTTGTCCAAGGCGTCAGCCTTTTCTGAAAGCTCCTTCGCTTGTTGCTCTAAGAGATCGTAAGGCTTTGC
>Ga0185299_10000953_pt1 | contig 65815 bp, 70 predicted proteins | sample PaiPotPPA55metaG_FD_128002 | JGI IMG/M metagenome (GOLD analysis project Ga0185299, IMG submission 128002) | Iron sulfur acid spring bacterial and archeal communities from Banff, Canada, to study Microbial Dark Matter (Phase II) - Paint Pots PPA... ... | reverse complement strand
CGAGGTGGCCGCCGCGCCGGCCGTCGACTGGAAACTGTTCGGTGACACTGATGATCACTGGGGATTCGGTGATGCGGCCAGGCAGGTCCTCGGCTGCCACCGGTTCGGCGTGGCCGGGTACCCCGAATTCGGTTGCCAGCGACGCGATTCCGGCGTGCAGCCAGCCGCGTGAGGTGAGGGCGTCGCGGTCGACACCGAGTTTGCACAGTTCGGTTACCGTCGGTGCCGGCCGCTGGTAGGCCAGCAGGATCATCCGCAGCGCGGCCATGCCGCAGGCCCGGTTGGACCATTCCATCCGGTCGCCGAGGTCGTTGCCGCTGTGCTGGTCCCATTCGGCCGGGTCGATGAGCTGTCGGCACATGGGGACGTCGTGGACGTGGGACACGAACAGCGGAACCTCCTGATCAGGCAGGTCAAGCAGCGTTTCGGGACACCGCCGACGGCGCATGGAACACCGGATTGGGCAAGGGCACATCGTACGCCGGACGAGTCAGCGCCTCGTGCAGCACGGTACGCACGACATCGGTGAGATCGAGCCCGCACAACCGGGCGCCGATCGCGAAATTGCTGTCCCAGGACAAGCCCGGCGTGGTGTTCACCTCCAGCGCATACACCGGCCCGGCCGGGGCAGCGATGAAGTCCACGCGCACGGCGCCGTGGCAGCCGAGTGCGTCCCGCAGAGTTCGCGCATGCACGGCTAGCGTTTGCAGCGCGGCGGCGGGCAGATCTGCCGGTTCGACGGAGACGGTTCCTCGAGCATCAGCGTCGAGTTTGGTTGCTGCGTCGTAGACTTCGGCGTTACGCACCACCGTGGCCAGCGGCGGGAACGTCAGCACACCGCCAGGGAGCTCCAGCATGCCCACGGTAACCGGCAGCCCGTCGACGTACTCTTCGATCAGCACCGGCGACGGGTCGGTCGCCCACGCGTGTTCGACGGCGGGAATCAGCGTGGCCGCCTCACGGACCAGGCTCATCCCGACGCTCGAGCCGCCGAGGGCGGGTTTGACCATCACCGCTCGCCCGCGCCAATCGGTGGAGGTACCGGGCTGCCACACCCACCATGGCGGGGTCGGCACGCCCACCCCGGTCATGAATCGTTTGCACAGAACCTTGTCGGCGGCGATCGCGCAGGCACCGACACTGCTGCCGCACAACGGTTTCCGCAGCCAGCCCAGAAGGCCCTGCAGTGTGGTTCGGCGCCACGCAGCACGAGGTCTATAGGTCTACGCGCCGGATCTGCACACTTGGATAGCCCACCCCGCGCTCGCCTACCCCGACACCATCACCCCAGCTCTCCAGCTAGGCTCCGGACTTGTGGCGATCCCCAGCTTCCTTTCCGACCTTCGTCAACTCGTCGGCACACGCTTGCTATGGCTGCCTGCGGTCACGGCAGTGGTGATCGACGAGCACGGGCGCTTGCTTCTCAACCAACGTTCAGACGACGGCCGATGGTCGCTGATCGGAGGCATACTCGAGCCCGGAGAGCAACCCGCAGACGGCATCGTCCGCGAATGCTTCGAGGAGACCGGAGTGACCGTGGAACCCGAATCCCTTGCACTCGTTGATGTCTCACCAGTCTACGAGTATCCGTCAGGCGATCGGTGCCACTACCTCGACCTCGTCTTCCGATGTCGACCCGTCAAAGGCGTCGCCCACGTCCATGACGACGAATCCCTTGCAGTGCAATGGTTCCTGCTCTCCGATCTTCCTGTGGTCGACGACTACACCCGGCACCGCATCAAGACGTCCCTCGCCGCTGGCACTGCAACTGTGTACGGTCGTCCGACCACTACGGAGAGCTAACGACAACGCTCTGCGTTGCACAAGGGTGGTTGAGGTAGTTCTGTTGGCGCGATCGGTGATATGTGAGTTCGTGTATCGGCGATTAGTCTCGACGGTAGCCCGGCCCGCTGGCCGCTACTGGATTTGCGACGCTGGATGTCGCCAACATTCGCCGCCACCGGCGACGGGGTTGCGGCTCGTTGTGCATTCCGGTCACCGGTGACGACTCGTATCCGAACCAGTGCCCAGTAGGGCGAAAATCAACCTCCAAGCACCACTGGCTATTCGGAATAGGCACCGGTTCGGATGGCGCAAAATCGCATATTCACACCTCGAGTGCAGTGTGCGAAGAAGGTGGCGGCTACCTGGGCGGGGCTGATATCGTGTGGATCTCATCGCCCCTTTGAGGGAGCTCTTCCCCTACCGATTCCGTGTTGACCGGAGTGTGCGCGATGTATATCCCGATGTCCCCCTCGTGGCCATCTCGGAGGTGGTGGTGACCTCCCGGGCCGAGATCCTGCACCGTCATCAGATGTTCGCGGATCGGGCCGAGGAATTGTTCCGGCGGCACGACGGCCGGTGGGGGGCTGCACGGATTGCCGGCGAGCTTGCCGAGAACGGGTGGCCGGCGAACAAACAACAAGTGATGCGCGCGCTGCGGAGCCGTGGCTTGCGCGCGGACCGGCTGCCTGTGCCGCGCGAGACGTTGAGCGAACTGATCGAGAGGATCTTCTGCAAGCACGGCGGCCGGTTCGGGGCCCGGCGCATCGCGACCGAACTGGCCCGTGATGGTGTGGCGGTCAGCGAAGCGACCGTGGCTGGGCTGATGCGCAGGGCTGGGCTGCGGGCGGCCTCGCCCGGGCAGCCCGCCTGCGGGCTCGGGTCTTCGGATTCTCGGGCCAGATCACCGACGTCGCGTGGCCGCCGAGCGGTCGGGCGTGGATCGGTGCTGACCGACCCGGTGCTGCGCGCGGTTGCCCAGCGACGGCGCTGCGGGGAGTCGCTGAACGACGTGGCGCGCGACCTGGGAGTCAGCCCGTTCACGATCTACAAGCACGCCGCGGAACGCGGGATCTCGGTCAGCGCGCGGCGCCGCCCGAACCGCGACCGGTACCGCAAACTGACCGACCACGACGTGCGCGCCATCGCCCGGCGTAACCAGGCCGGGGAATCACTGACCGCTCTCGGCGATGCGTACAACGTCTCCGCGGCCGCGCTGCATCATCGCATGAGGGTCCTGGGGCTGGCGGTCAATCCCTCACCCAGACGGCGAAGCCCGCAAGGACAGCGAGGGAGAAAAATAACCGACGCCGATGTGCGTGCCGTCGTCCGGCGCAACCAGGCCGGGGAATCCATCGCGTCCGTCGCCCCCGAGTACGGGGTCAGCCCTGCGGCGATCTGCCGGCGCATGGCACGGCTCGGGATACCCGTCGCGCCCCGCCCGCCGCGAGTGACGGTCAAGACACTGACCGCCGCCGAGCGGATGCGGGAGCAGGTGACCCCCGCGGAACTGCGGGAACTCGCGGATCTGTGGACCCGGGCCCGGCGCGTCAACGGGGCCACAGCGCCCGATCACCCCGACAGGGCCGCCGGCGCCGCTCTCAACTCTCGACTGCAGACGCTGACCGAGAACGGCATCTCTCTCGCCGCGCTGTCGCTGGCGGTCGGCGCCTCGCACTCCACCCTGTACAAACGCATCAGGACAGGAAGAACAACGTCATGACCACCGTCAACATCGTCATTCTGGACACCCCCACGGCCGTGCGAGGCATCGAGTGGGGCCTGGCCATCGGCGAAGCCCCCGACATCGACACCGACCCGGTTTGCGCATGGCTCGCCGAACACGGCGCCTGGGACACCCCCGGTTCCGACATCTACCCTCTCGTCGTCCTCGAGGAAGACTGGGACAGCGCCGCTTTCGCCGGTTGCCCGTACTACGAGCTCGAGATCCCGGCCGTCCAGGCAGACGCGCTCGACGCCGCGATTGCACCCCAGGAGGACTGACTCACCGCCGGGCGTGCCGGTCAGCCTCGACCCGGATCTCTGCTCCGTCCCTCCGCCCTCATCGCTCTTGACGCTCCCGTCAATAGCTTCTAGTCTTGGCGGGAGCGTCAAGACTAGAAGGGCTGTCTGATGGACGAATTCGACGACCTGGCCGCCGATTGGGAGGAGCTGCCGCGGGGTACGCATGCGGCGGTACTGACCGGGTGTGATGTCGTGTCCGGGATGGATCTGGCCTACCCGGTGGTATGGGCAGATCGCTCGTACGACAAGTGCCCGCAGTGCCGGCAGTCGATCGAGCGTGTCCCGTCCTGCCCTGTGGTCTTGAACACGGGTGCGGGTGCGGGCGGGCGGATCGAGGAGTTTTCCCAGCAACACGGCTGCGGGGAATGGCTGTGGGTCGACTGGGACGAAGTCGACGACCTCGAGAACGTGCCCGTGGTGGCGCAGCGGCTGGCCGACCGACTGGGCGAGTGCATCGACAACGAGCGCGCGAAGCTGCGGGCCGGACTGATCACGCAGTTGCGCGATGCGCTCGCCCGCCGAGATGAACCGCTCGACACGGAGCTCGGCGAGACGATCGACGACCGCGTCGACGAGGTGGCGACCAGGAGTGAGGTGGACCCCGGGGTCTATATCGAGAACCGCTGGGCGGATCGGTCCGAGTGGGTGTGGTGCGCGTGGGATTACGATCCTGCCGGATTGGACGAGGAGGGCATCTGCGTCCGCGTCGCGGACCTGCAGGCTGCGGAGGCCTCGGCATGACCGATCCCGAGCTGCCTGATGCGGTCGAGGCACTGGCGGATCAATTGCGTGACGAGGTCGGTGCCGTCGTGGCCAGCTTGCTGAGCTTGTTCGGCCCTGCCGCCGCCGAGGAAGTGACGCGGCTCGATGATCTGGTGCATACGCGAGCCAGGACGTGGGCGCTCGAGCTGCTCGGCGATGACGACAGGATCGCCGCCGATACCGTCATCGGCCTGGCCCCGGTGCTGTGGCCGGGGCAGTGCGAACCCGTTATCGACTGGGCATCGCCGCTCGGGCGAGCGATAGCCCGCTCGGTGGGACACCCGACCGCCCAGGAGGTCACCTACAGCGTCGCCGGCGCGATGCTCGGGGTCACCAAACAGCGTGTCGGACAGTGGGTCAAGGACGGCCGGTTGCGGGTGGGTGAGCATGGCGGAGTCGCCAGCGACACGATTGGCCTGCTGCTGCGGGCGCGCGCGGACGAAGCACGCAGACCGGTAGAGGCATAGGGCGGGGACCTGTTCGACATGGTTAAAGAACTGTGGGTTAAAGAACTGTGGCCGCATCAGATTGCTGCGGTGGACGCAGCGTGCGCGGAACTCGCCGAGGGTGGGCAGGCGCGAGCGACGGAGGTGGCCGCGTGCGGCACCGGCAAAACACTGATCGCCGCGGAATGCTCTCGCCGGCTTGCCCCCACCGGGCGTGTGCTGGTGTTGGTGCCGACGCTGGACTTGCTCAATCAGAGCGCGCACGCATGGGCGCTGTGGCTCGGCAGGGACGCCGGGGTCATGATGACGGTGTGTAGCGATCCGCACAGCGATGCCGACGCCCGCGCCGCGCGCGCAGAGCTCGATGAGCTGCACGCGCCGGTCAGCACCGACCCGCAGACCATCGAACAGATCGCCGTCGGCCACGGCAGGGTGACGGTGTTCGCCACCTACGCGAGCCTGCCCGCGGTCGTTGCGGCCCACGCAGACTGGGGGCTGCCGCGGTGGGATGTGATCGTCTGCGACGAGGCGCACCGCACCGCCTCGGCGCAGAAGTGGGGAAGCGTCCACAGCGACACCGCGCTGCCCGCGCACAGACGCCTGTATATGACCGCGACCCCGCGCATCACGGCTTGAGGATCTCCTCACCCCTCGATGAACATCACCAATTACAATGGCCGCCAGCATATTCGCTGCGCCGGGACGCAGGAGTTTCCCGCGACGATCGCACCAGGTGACACAAGTGCCGGTCGGACGTCACGAGGGATCATCCCGCGCGCCGCCACGCCCACCCCGGGCCCAGATCCCAACCCTGACATGGAGGTGCCGATCGTGACCGATCGCGTCGATCCGGCCACAGTGATTGCCGATACCTGCGGCGCCTATATGGTTCCCGGCCGCCGATACCCTCGCCCCCTGCCCCCCGAGCTCGAGCCCTGGTACCTGTACATCGCAGACGGCGGCCACAGCGTCCTGATCGCCGTCGACGGCACACCGGGCTCGGAAGTCCCCGCACCGGTCAAAGCGGTCCTGCGGGCGGGCTGGACACTCACCCCCGCGGGGTATGTGCACTGCGAACTTCCCTACGACCCGAAGCTGGGGCTAATCACCGACCCGGACGACGTCGAATACGACGACGAACCCGACAGCGCCGCCGCGGGCAAACAACTGTACAAATACAAGGTCGGTGAACTCTACAGCTCTAACCGCACCCAGTGGCCGGACGGCGGCATGAGGTGGACGCTGTCCGAGGACGGTGTCAGCCTGGTTCTGTTCTTCGCTGCCCCGACCGACGTCGAAGTCACCGCAGTGCGCACTGGCGCCGCGAGATTCGCGCTGCTCGCTGGTGAACATGCGTTGATCCTTGCGCACCGGTTCACTCCGCTGCGCTGGTCCGACTCCCCCTGGCAGGCCGTGCGCCAAACGAACGCCACCGCCGGTCTGGCGCTTGTCGGTCCCGACGGCCGCCTGATAGTAACGGTGTACCTGGTCGACGCCAACACCGGAATCACCGCCGCCATCCGCGTCACCACCTGGTCAGCCCGATTCGTCGAAGCCGTCCGCACTGCCATCCGCACCCAATCGCTCAACCGCTCCACCGAAGCCCAGGGCGCCACCGAAATCGACGCCTGGTATCGGCGGTACAGCACCACCGACCAGCTTGTGGCTGCTGCCAACCTGAACATCAAGGGCTGAACACTCCCACGGCCGACAACACAACCCACCGACCGGTCAGTGCTATCGATGTGAGAAGTGGGACGTGCGGTCGAGAAACATTGACGCCGTGAGCACGCGACGGCGCCATTAGCCAACACCCAAGCCGGCCATGTCACGTCGTGCCCGTTGCCCTCGGTGAGCGTGCCGCACACGCTGACCGAGTCCGGGACCGGCGGCGCAACTGTTTCACAAGCGCATTGACGCGCAGGGCATCGGCGTCGGTCACGACCGGCCCCCGGAAGTCCTCCAGCGGGCGGACTGGCCGGTGCCGCGCTGGCTGAAGTCGTCGAGCCATTCCATGGCCGTGTCGTAGGCTTTGCCGACGGGGTGCGGGTACACCGCCGGGATGAACGGCGCGCTGAGACTGGCCAGGGTGTCGTCTTTGACATTGTCGCGTCGCCATTGCTCCGCGGCTGCGGTGTAGAGGCCGCCGAATTGCGCCGTGCCGCGGTCCAGGATCGATTGAATCTCGGTGCGGGCCTCCGCGCGAGTGAGATCACCGGGTCCGATGCGGTGTCGAGTTCTAGCTGCATGAAGTTCCACAGTATCGCCGGTTCCGTCGTCGGCATTCTGGGACCGGTATGGGGGATGAACTCCTCGTCTTCCTTTGGCACCGCGACACCGATCTCCTGGTCGTACACGACCGGGCAGGTCAGGTATCCGCTTTCGCGTTCCTGCCAGCCCAGCCGCAGCACGGTGCGCACCGGCACCGGAACCAGGAGGTGGTCGGGTTCGTCTGTGTCCCACAAAGTTTCGGGGATCACGCGGATACTGTGTCCGCAGTCGATCTCGTCGCTGTACCAGCGGGCCAGCAGGTCGGGCAACGGCGAGTGATAGGTCATAGGATGATGTGTCCTCCGGTCGACCACAGGGACGTTTCGATCGGTGTAGCGTTCAAGGTCGCCGCGCGGACTCTCGTGCCCGCGGGGCTCAAAGTCGTTGCGAGAACCGGTGTCCGGTACCCTACGAACTCACCATTCCGCCGAGGTGAAAGGCGCCGGATAGCGCTGCCGACCCCATACTAGCGTCGTACTACGACACGCCTGACAGGTTGTTCGAGCATACGATGACCATAAGGTCACTGGATTCTCGGCGATAATCACGGGGTCCACTCGAGATCACGGCCCACGTCAAGATCGGCCTGGATCCGCTCACCTTCCTCGGAATCCGGCATGTCGGTGTCGTGCGGCATCCTCGTCAGGACGCATACACCTCAATCCTTCCGCGGAGTGCACCATGTCGCCAGTTCGTGCCGACCCCCAACCCATATCCGACAGGGAGATTCAACAGATCGCCTCGGACCTCGCAAGCGGCCACCCCAGTACGGTGTGGTTCACCGCGGCGGCAGTCGGTATGGAAGCAGGCCGTTCGGGAAAGGTGATCGAGGTCCGCGCCCCCGATGAGATCGACTTCCTACGGGTACGGCCCACCGGGTCCACGGATACCCTGTCGTTCTCACCGAGCGAATTAACGCTGACCAAACCGGCCCGGCAGCGCAAGCGAGCGACCACTAGGAAACCGAGATCACTGAAACCTGATCCGTCTACCCAGACCACACTGTGGTGACTGCGCGGGAACGCCGGTCACTACGAAAGCCCAGAGCGGTTATGTGGGAGGGAGTTCTGCGATTCGTGGTGGCCGTGCTCGTCCAAGCCCTACCTAGCGTCTGCTGTGACATGCTGTCGCGGTGCCCGAACCCGCCGCCGTCGATGTGACCGCCGACCAGCTGCCTCCGGAGTTCGGATGGGCGCCTGTGGATCTGGTGGATGTCATGCCCGAATTCACCGCGGGTCTCATCGCGGCGGCCGCACGGTTGCTCGCTGTGGTGATGTATCGCGATGCCATCACCGTGGGCCCACGTCGGTTTCGGCGCCGAGCGGCGACGAAGTCGATGGCATTGGCGCTGTTGCCCGCTGACTGCGATGGACAAGATCAGCAGTTCCGGCTGGCCGTGGCCCACGCATTCGAGGACTTGGCACACGATATCGACGCCGGGCACCTGCCACAGCCTCGCTGCACCGCAGAGATACAGGCCCTGCAGATCATGCTCGCCCAGGCCCCCGAGTTGCTGTCCGCCTCGGATGAGCAGCTGCGGCAACTCGGGATCACGGTTGCATCCAGCACCGACGAGCACGAGTACGAGCAGCCGTACTGGGAGCAGGTCTGGAACGATCTGTTCACCGAGGAAAACCTCGAATACACCATCGCCGAGGCCCAACCGGCCCGCGACTCCGACGGCGAACACGCCGCCGGCGACTGGGCCGGGGTGCGGTACTGGTTCTCTGCGTTCACGGTGTTCGCGCCGCGTTCCCCGCGGCCGCACCCGCTGTGGGTCAGCGCCGCACTCGAGCACGGCCTCACCACCGAGGATTCCGACCGCGCCGCTCACGCCGCGCACCTGCTGCACCTGGGTGCCCCGAATCCGTGGTCGGCCCACTGCAGTGAAGACTTCGGGCCGGGCTGCGCGCTGGGTGAGGTGCTGACCAACGACGGCGCCGCGGTGCTCGTCGCTGCCGCGCGTGAACTCGCCGAGATCGGCTACCACGAGATCATCGAATACGGCGACGAGCCCTTCAACCGCGAAGACTACGAGCAGACGGGCTGGGCCGAGTCGGTGCTGGGTCTGCTGCCGAGCATCTGCGACCACCAGAATGCGGCCTGGCGGCTGGCGATGATCCGCGCCATCGGCGATCTGGCCGAGGATATGGAGGCGGGGCGGGCACCGCTGCCACGGTGCAATGCCGAGGAAATCGCACTGCACCTGATCCTGGCGCACGCCGAGGAAATCTTCGACCGGATAGACGATGACGACGAATACGCCCAGGACTGGCAACTGCCCCACTCCGGCGCGTTGACCGGCCGGCATCGCCGGTTGTCGATGATGCGGGAAATCTTCTTCCAGGACGACGATGTGCTGATGCACTACGACGGCGACTTGGCCGAGGTCGCCGCCGACCCCGATGAGCTCGCCATGCAGTATCTGAAAGTAGGTGACATTCGCCCACCCTCGTGGTGGTGGACCTTCGGCAACCTCACCCCCAGGCCGGCCGGGCGGGGATTCAATGCCCGGGTCGTGTCCCTGCTCAAGCAGCGCTACCCGTTCCCGGCTGCTGAGCAGCATGATCAGCCCGAAGACGCCGCACTCGGGCACGGGCTTGCCCAGGAGTTCGAGACGTACGTCGGGTTGGCCCAGCGCCGCTTCTTCGACCCGGCATGCGCGGTCGCGATGGCACGGTCGTTCACCACTCTGATGACCGTCTACCTCGACACCCCGCAGTTCAATATCCACATGGGGTGGGCGGTGGGGGAGCGGGCTAACGCTGACGGTGAAATCCTGCTGTTCGACCGTGATTTCGTGTTGGAAGGACTCACCCAGCGGTGGAGACTACGCTCGGACATGACCGACGCGCAGGCGCGCGTATGGGCCCGGAACATGCTGGCCGACTGCAGCAGCAGGGTCGTGCAACTCTATGCGACCGCTGCACCGGAACTGAGGCTGTTTCTGTCCAACTCTGCTGTGCCACAGGTGGATCCGGACATCCTCGACAGGCTCGGGGCCACCAGCCGCGATCTCTCTCTCGCCACCACTCTGGGACGGTTCTTCGCTCACCGACGCATGCAGCTCGAACTCGCGATCAGTGATGTCGCCGACGCAGCTCTGCTGCCGTCCTCGATCATCGCGGGCTGGGAGGCTGGTGCGAGCGCGACCCCCTCGCAACTGATCCGCTGTGCACCGGTCCTGCAACTGGAGGAAAACGTGCTGCTGCAGGCCGAGCAGGGCCATCGGACCGCAGGCTACTGGCCATTGCCTCAACCGAAACCGACACATCTCGAGCGCTGACGGGCTGACGGTACGAGCCGATCTCGATCGGATCCACCCGACGCTGTTCGGCGAGCGGGCCACCGCCATCCGCGACGCGATCATCGACCTGAACATCACTCTGCCCGATCGTGTCATGTCGAACTACATCAGTTGATCCAAACGTAGGCCGCGCTGTGTCGCTGTGAGGGTGTGGTCCCGCAGCTAGGACCAGCCGGACGGCGGCGATCATACTGGGCAGCGTGTGCCCGATATGTCATCGCTGCAGCCATGATGGCGGCTGCTGGGTAGAGTCGCGCAGATGAGGACCCCGACGGCCAGCCAGGCCGCCCGAGACATTGCCGTACAGCTGGTCCGGTGGAGGCCACCGGACATGGCCGACCTCGAGGCGTGGAGCACGCAAGAGGAGCACCAGCTTTCGACGATTATCGCGCTCACCATCGACATTGCCGGCATCAACCACCACGGCGACCTTGGGCAGGTCACCCTGATCGAAGTACATCAGGGGATGTCACAGACATTGACCCGAGAGTTGCCGCCCGGGAAGTCGCAGTCGCTGGACTTGGCGGCCCGCATCATCTTTCTCCACCTCCACGCTGTCGCTGAGCAGGGATCGCCGCAACAACGACGAAATCCGTCGGATTTCAGTCTCCAGCGCCGCCTGCAGCAACTGTCGGATCCCGCACCGGCCCCGACCTCCACGCGGCACACTGTGCCGCGTCCTAGCGAAGCCGAACTCGTCGACGACGCGATCAACGTGCGGTCGGATGTCGGGATAGTCGGTGGAGAGCCGGTGATCATCCTCGGTCACGTCGGCCAGCTACAGGTATGGAGCGCCACTGCGTACGAGGACGTCGATGTGCTCGGCTCGTTGTTTCGGCGTCACGGCGCGAGAGCTGTGCCGCTCTCTCCGTTCGGGCAGCCGCAGTTCCCTCGTCAACCGAGTCCGGGGTGGGAGGCGAGGTTGACGGGTACCGAGTTGGTGGTGACCGCTGAGGGTGGGCTCATCTACGACGGCGGACTGGCCCCGGATCGTGAGTGGATTGATCAAGCTGCCGAACACATCACGATATTTCGTGGAATTACCCTCCTGCATTACCCGCCCGGCAAACTGAACGAGCTCGTGGACATACTCCAGGCCGGCGACGCCATCGCCGTCCGCACCGCGATCACGCTCGCCTAGTGATGACCTCGGTCCGCTCGGATTCGCGGGCTGTCGGCGACGGCTAGGTTCCGGCTCGAAGTCGTGGGTTCACTGGTATCACATCAGCGTGTGCACGATCAGGCCGAGGATGAGAGGCAATGCGCCCCAAACGAATTCGCCTGCAAAGGCGGGGGCGACGATTTTGGCTATCGGATCTCGCGTCGTATAGGCGCTACGGTGTACGACTACCATCACGATGCACATCAGCCCGGCAGTCTGGAGGAAGGTCGGGTTCACCGAGGGCCCGGTGACCAGTCCTGCGGTGATGGGCAACAATTGCGGGGGTGGACAGCACAGATCCTGACATGGTGATCGTCGGCTACGCCGTACTGAACGGTGATCTCCTGGACAACAGCGTCCTGGCCCAGTTGCGGGGACTGGGGCCCTCGTCGGACAACAAGTGGGGTGCGATTTTCGTGTACGACCGCGACCAGGACGGCACGCGCAGGAAATTCACACTTCTGACCGCTGACGCTGCCTACGCGCAGATGCTCGTGACCGGCGGTAGCCGGATCGAGTTGTCCGTGCCGATGCTGCGTGAGCGATTCCCGGGATGGCAGACCGGATGGGTCATCGACGAAACACCCTGAACCGTGGCCTCCTGCAATTCGGCGCGAACAGCTCGTGTCGAGCACATCGGGCAGATTATGGTCGTGCAGGTGCAGCGGAGCGCAATTGACCGGGGGCGGTCGCAGTGAACACCACACGCAACGATCCAGCGGACGGCAACGTGTTCGACACCGGGCTCCCGATGGTCGCCGGGCTCCCTGCGGTCACCTCGCCGACCGCCGCGAAGAAATCCGCACCACCACCACGCCGATCCCGCAGGCCGAAGCGACCGAATATCTCGGACACCGAGATTCAGGTGTGGGCCGACGATCAACTCGACCCGACCCCGCCACCGCTCAAGCCCGAGGTCGTCGTCAACAGCTGGGACCAGGAGGTATACCCGTCCACCGGCGAGGACGATCGCAGGGAAGGGGCATGGGACTCGTGGCTGTCCGAACCCGGCGTTCGCCCGCCCGCCCCACCCGCCGCCGAGCCCCGCATCCCGCGCGGCATCGGCGACGACACCCCCGCAATCCCTGATGCGGATGAGTCGACAACTCACGTGCTGATCGACCGGACCGGCGCGCGCTCTGGCGCAACAGCGCGAGCACGTCGTCGCCACGATCACGACCGCGCAATCCCGGCCAGCGGCCAACGTCCTGCGCTGCGAGCGGTACTCATCCTGGTTGCCCTCGCGGTCGTCGTGCTGTGTGTGGTGCTGACCGTCATCACCGCCGGACGCTCCCACCACCCGCGGTCCGCGGCCCCGGCGCCGGTACCGGTGATTGTGGACCCGGCCGCGTCCGATGGCTGCCAGCAGCACCCCGCAGGGTCGACAATCATGTCCGGAACTCCCAGCGGCGGAACTGATTCGGGTCCGGCGGCGATCTTCGGTTTCGAAAGAGCCCTCTACGTCGCACGATCGGGACAGCAGGCCGCCCGGTTTCTCGCGGGAAGCAGCGTGGGTGCGTCCAACGTTGCGGGCCAGCGGTGGATCATCGATGCTGACGAGCTACAGCGCGGCCTCGCCGATCTGCCGGCTAGCACCCGATATTGCGTACAGATCCGCCGCGTGAACTCCGACAACGGTAGCCGGCGGTGGGAGGTGCGGGTGACCAAGCAGTTGCCCGGCGCGCCACCTCGGACCTTCGCGCAGCTGTTCACCACTGACGGTGCTGCGATCACCGCGATCTACTCCAACTAGCGCGCGAGCAACGTACAGGTCGGTGACGTTCGCCGCGTGGTAGACGTCGTAACCCCCCTCGGGGGCAGTAGGCTACGGTCGCAAGAGTTTTCGGTCCAGGTCCATGACGGAGTGGCTCCGGTCGGACGCCGCAGCCGGCGGGGGCGCGAAACAGAGACGAGGAAGGGATCTTGGGGTGACGGGCTCGCGCGGTGACGACTACTCGCGGTTGTCGATCGCGGAACTCACTGAGCGCCTGGAAGATTCGCTGCTCCGTCACGCCGACCTCGTGGAGACCGCCCCAGCGTTCGGTGGTCTGCTGTCCGAACTGCATGGGATGTGGTCCGAGACGATTGCACACCATCTCGACCCCGTCGGCGCGCTCGTACGCGAGGTCGAGAACAACGGCGGGTTTCCCGATTTCGCCGAGGCCCAGGTCTTCGACGACGACACCGGCGACATCGATATCCTCAGTCTCCTGATCCTGGTCAGCCTTCGCCGGACTGCCAAGCACAGGCGCGCCGCCGGGACCAGCGATCCGGCGGAGACGCTGTAGGTCGACGGCAACCCCAGTCCGGTTCGGAGTCGGTGCAGATCCAGGCACGTCGCAACGGGGGAGTGCCCGGGGGAGTTCTCAGCTGGCAGTGGCGGGGGTCATGTCGCTGGGGCGAAGTCGGCGTTGCCTTGTCCGTCGGGGCGGCCCTGAGTCTGCGCGCCGCAGGCCCGACACACCAGCCAGACGGTCCCAGCCGTCATAAACCGGGACACCCTTTGAGGGCCCGGCCTATCGACTCCCCGAGCGCGGCGCGCTCACCGGCCGGGATGCCCCCGGCGATCCGATCGGTCACGCACTCCATGGATATGGAGGTCGTCATCGTCCACAAAGTTGATCGGGTCGTCGGGACCGCGTCACGCCATCATGAAATCAGTTCCGCGAGTTGATGATTCGCTGTTCTCTCACCCAACCGACACCTGTCGGAATCCGGATCGTGGATAGGTTAGCAGGTGTAGAGCCGTGATCCTCGGGCTCGCTGGAACGACACGATGTTGTCGGCGCTGGCTTCCTGAGTGAGCTCAACTACGACCGCCGTGAGCACGCGGACTCGGCCGGCCAGGGCGTCGTTATCGGCGAGCAGTCGTTTCTCGCGGGCGAGCGCGTCGGCGAGTTGCTGTTGCAGCGCTTGAATGTTTGGCGAGATGGGGCCGCCGTGGGTGGCGGTCTTGAACTCGGCGATCAGTTCGGTGTGGTGCTCGTAGAGCCGATGACGCGCGATCTCAGACTCGGCCGCGAGCCCGGCAACGGTGAGCGTTCCTTCGCTGCGTTGCGGTGCGCCGGTCAGCAGCCGGTCGATGGCGGCGCGGATCTGCTGACGTTCGTTCTTGACACGGTCGTGCGCCGCGCCACCGCGACCCTGCCGGACCCGGCGCCGGTACTGTGAGGTGGTGGCAGAAGCGATTTCGATCGACCGGGTGGTGGGAGCTGTCGCGGAGAAGCTGCTCAGTGTGTCTGTGCAGGAGGATCCTGCAGCAGCTGAGCAGGCGTTGAAGGCGCCGGTGCTGCAGGAAGCGAACCAGCAACACCGTGGGCTTGCGAACATTCACTTGGCGTTCGCGTTCGCCCGGCTACTGAGTCAGGAATGCCCGTCCGACGCCCGTGATGATCGTGGTGTCCCACGTATGTCTGTGCTGGTTGGAGACGGTATCGAAAGTCGCGGCCAGGCCGAAGCGTACATAGCAGCCAACGCGGTAGTCGGGCGGGCGGCGTCGATGGCGGCGTCCAAGGCATCCAATGCGCGTTTCGCCGACGCCATTCCACTTGCTCAGGAGTTCATACGGGTCTGGACGCTGACCCCAGGCGCCGTACCGAGCTTCGTCCATCTCGAATCGGCCCGTTCGCCGATGATGGTCGATGATGTGTGGGGCGTGCTGTGGCAGGCGTGCGCCGCGGTGCGATCGGTCCAGGCATAGACGACAGCGTGCAAGGATCCGCCAGAAGTCCGGCTGAGCTCAGCCACCGCGGGTTTCAGGCTCACACCTCGGGCGGATGATCTTCGCGGGTTCGTTCCCACTCGGTGTCCAGTGCTTGCATCAGCCGGCGTTCGCGGCGGTGAAACAACTTGGCGGATAGTGGAATCGCGGCGAGCACGGCAGCATAGCCCGCTGCGAATACCCAGTGGCCTGCGGTCATACAAGGCATCCTACGCGCAGTGGCCTTGGCCCAGTTCGACCTTCGCCCCATGGTCGTGTGTTCTGCGGTGGCGGACTTGTTCACGGTCAGTACTGATGCGGGTTCAACCGGCGCAGCCGGGCCTGGAAACCTGGTCCGGCGCGTCCGGGGTATGTAGGCCGGTCGATGTGTCCAAGTATCCCCACGCGCCCTCCTCGCCGGGGCCGCACACCATCAGCGACAACCAGTAAGCGGTACATCGTTGACGCCGCCAGCGCGGTGCTCGACACCGAGCTGCGAACGGACCGGCGCTTGGCCGGTCTCGGCGACAGCGCCGGTGAGTTCGTACCGGTCCTCCGAATACCCGCCACACAGTATTCTGGACACGAAGGGCCACGGGTGCGAGTGGGGGCGGGGCTGCGTCCCGTCACGATCATCGCGCAAGAACCAGCAGGTCAGGCGAGCTGTCTTCTCTCTGCTGCTCAGTAGCACGCACTCGGCTTTGTAGCAGTTGCCGTCCTTGTCCGGGACCCGCCACCACCGTGCGGGCTCGGTGAGCCGCCGCTCGTACGTCAACGTCGCCAGCTCCGGCAGGTACGCCGCAACGCCTGCCGCTGCTACGTCGAACATCGCCCCGTCCAGCACGAGCCCAGGGGCCACTTCTATAGAGGACATGACGCATTCCCTTCTGTTCCAGCAGTTTCCGGCTACTTCCGCCGTCCTCATACCGTGCCAGCGCCAGGGCGTGTTCGGGCGCGGTTTCCGGTTTCATGTTGTTTCGAAAACCTGAAAACATTGGAAACCACGGGATTTGGGGCAGCGCTGGGTGGCTGCAGATCTGAAAAGTCCTGCCGTAGGAGATGAACGTCGTTGCGGTGGAACCGGTCTCCTTCCGCAACTTGCGGCACAGTTCCTGCTGGCAGTGTGTTCAATGTGCACGGCACCACGAACACGTTTTTCGCCAGGGGCTATCACGAGGTGACCTCGATCATCGCGGCGGGCCGTGTCGACAGGCCGGATCGTGTCGGTGACGGTCTACGGCCGGTGGTTGCACGATGAGGACCGTCACGGGACATTGAAGTGGCGTACGCGGTGATCGCGCAGTTCACCGCGTTGCGCCGGATTCAGGACCGGAGCGGCTTGCGGTTCGTGCACATGACCGATGCCGAGCGATTCGGTTGGGACCTGGCGGAGGTGAACCCCAGCAGCGACTGGGCCACCGCCAAACACACCAGTTCCGAGTCCGTCAGCACCGGCGGCCGGCCGGTCCAGCGGGGACCGGTCAACTCGTCACCGATTTTCACGTACAGCGCGGTCAGGAGGGCGTCGAGGTCCGTGGTCACGCACTGTCCACGACGTCCCTTGTGGTGGGATCCCGGTGATCGGTACGGGTGTCAGCTTTCCCGGAGGCGGGCGTTGATGGTTCGGGCGGTGACGCCGAGGGCTCGTGCGGCGGCGCTGACGTTGCCGTCGTGCTCGGCGACTGCGTTGAATGCCTGGGCAGTGGTGATTTTCCTGGACTGCCGGTGGGGTCCGGTGTGGCCGAGGTGCTTACGCAGGATCCTCTCGTCGTAGCCGGTGGCCGTCGATATCGCTTTGAGCGTCATGCCGTCGGCGCGCATGGCGCGCCACCGTGTGATGATGTGCTGGCCGGGCCCGTCTGCCCGGCACTGCGGGCAGGTGTTGTTCTTGCCGGTCCGATCGCCGGGGCTGGCTTGCCAGGTGTGCTGCCCGGCGCAGCGCCACCACACGGGCCGGGTGGACCCCGCGGACAACGTGGCGGCGGTGTCGGTGTTGAGGTCGTCGGCGAGTTCGGCGGCCAGGGCTGGATACAGGTCGGCCAGGGACCGCCCCGGGCGGGGGCACGACGGGCAGCCGGTCTTATTCTTTCCGGTGCGGGCATCGGGGCTGGCCTTCCAGCGGTGCCCGTGTGCGCACCGCCAGCCGTAGGTTTTCTTCGATCCGGCCGACACAGTGGCCGGATCGATGCCGGGGTTGGCGTCGGTGTCCCATTCGGCCATCAAGTGTCGAGCCTTCTCGAGTAACGACTGTCCTGCGGGGACTCCGGAGCCGGTGACGCCCAATCGGCGGAGGTCCTCGGCTCGGTCGGAGGGGAGCTGCCCGGTGCGCAGCAGCCATCGGTAGTTCGCGGTACGGGAACCGAGCCGGTAGCCGCTGGGTGCGATGTAGGCGACAGGTGGGTCGGCGTGGCCGTGGGCTGCGCGGAACACCGAGAGTTCGTCGAGGAATTGCCGGTAGCGTTCGTCATTGCGCGACCAGGAGAATCCGAGCTCGTCCAGCGCTTTCACCTGCCAGGCCGGGATCCAGCCGCCTTTGCGGGCCGCCCGGCGCGTGTCACACCAGCGCCCCAGATCCAAACCGTCCGCGGTGTGGTGCCGGGAGGGGACGTGCGGGTGACCGTGGTCGTTACGGAAAGCGCGAAGCGCGGCGAGGTACTCCCAGAACGGGCTGGTGGTCTGGCGGACAGTGAGCAGCCGTAGCTGCCGGATCACCTTTTGGGAGGTGCCCGGCGGCAAAACCACGGTGATTTTCTCCGGCAACTCCGGATCCCCGACGGGATATCGGGCACGGCGCCTATCGAGCGCGGCACCGAACTGTTCGTCGTGCGCGCGCAGCGCCCGGATCACATGCCACAAGGTGGCGAACTCACCGGCCTCCAACTCGCCGACCTGTTCGCCGGAATCAGGGATCACAATAGGCACGATCACCGTGGCGATATCGCCGGTGGTGTCGCTGCGCCGCAGCGCGCGGCCCACTGACTGGACCACGTCGACGGGAGATCGTTTGGGCAGAGTGAACAGGACACTGTCCACAGCGGGCACGTCGGTGCCCTCGGACAGGCATCGGGCGTTGGCGACCACGCACCACCCGCCTTCGGGCGGAGTCCGCAAATGGTCGAGAATCCGTTCACGCACCGCGATCGTCTGTTGACCGTGCACGTGCCGGGCGACCAGCGTCCCATCCGGCCGCTGTCCGGCAGGCACCCGGGCCGCCGTCGCTGCCAGCGAACTGGCGAACTCTGCTGCCGCATCCACCCGATGGGTGAACACCAGCACTCGGCGTAACCCATACTCGTGCACCGCTTTCACCAACGCGGCCTGGGCAACAACGGTCCGCAGCTCGGGTGCACCGGCCCGGTCCGCCCATGCCGCGCCGGAATCCGCCAGTATTCTGCGGGCCTCGGAGTCGGCGACGCCGACCACCAGAATCCGGTAGTCCTTGAGATGGTTCTCGGCGATAGCCCGCGAGAACGAGTACTCGTACAGCACCGGCCCGAATATCGTCGCGTCGTCCATCGACAACATCCGGTCGGTGTCGGCGTGGGCGGTCGACCCGATCCGCGGAGTCGCGGTCATGTACAGGCGGCGCGAGGCAGGCAGCACTGCCGGATCCAGCAGTCGGCGCGTGGGTAACTCCGCATACCCGGCCAGATGATGGGCTTCATCGCAGATCAGCAGATCAGCGCTCATCCCTGCGGCAGCCAGACCTTCCCCGGTCCGCTCCGCCGACGCATAGGTCGACACCACCACCCGATCACCACCAGCACTGAGCCACTGTGCGATCACTCCTGTGTCGGTGCTCGCCGCCGCATCCAGATCCGCCACACGGACAGTAGAGTCCTCGGTGACTGTCTCGTCGCTGCACACTGCCAGCACCCGGCATCCCGGCCGGAAACGCACCAGCACCGTCACGGTCTGTCCCGCCAGCGCCAGCGACGGCACCAGCACCACCGTCACCCCGCCCCGGGCAACGAGTCGCACCGAGCATTCCGCCGCGATCAGCGTCTTGCCCGACCCGCAGGCAGCATACAACTGCCCAGCCGAACCGTCCCCTGCTAGACCGGCGGTGATCGCCTGCACCGCCTCGATCTGATAAGGCCGCCACGCCACACCCGCACGCCCGGCATCGACCGGCGCCACCACGACAGCACCAGGCCCGGATCCCGGCATCACGCGGTCCCCGAACGCAACGCCCGCGCGCGGGTGATCAACTGGTCTGCCCGTGCCTTGCTCAAACCCAGCTGATCACCCACCCGCGCTATCGAAGTCGAATCCATCTGCTCATACAATTCGGCCACCGCCCCCGCGCGCAGAGCCGCGATCCGGTCGACTACCTCCGCGACCAGGCTCTGACGGCTCGACAGGTGCCGATACCAGGTGATGGCATCATCGTCCGGTTCACGATGTCCAACCATCGCATCGATCACGGCGGCCACTTCGGCGGGCTCGAATCCGAAGCCCGGAACAGCGCCGGCCATCAATGAGCCACCACTTCGACAGAGCCCAGCACGTGATCGTCCTCATCGACAAGTTCAACCAAATAAGGAGAACCTGGCTTGCAGCCCAGATCCTCGGCGCTGAGGTCGGCCATGGATTCCAGATCGCCGGCGCTGGCGACGAAGCAGTCGGCAGCGCCGGCGACATCCACGGTCTCCCCGCAGCCGGTGGCATCGTTGAAGGCATTGGTTTCGATTCGCAGAGAAGACATTTCAACTCCCTCACCTAGGACGTCTAGGGATCACTATACGATATGACGCTGCAGTCGTCTACCTATCCCTGTACGGCCGGAAATGGTCGCATCTTCAGCCGGGACAGCGACCGCCTACGTCACAACTGACCGGGTTCAGACTTACTCGTCTAGGGGCTCCGTAGACCGCGGCACCGACAATCATGCGGCGATCTTGTTGAACCACAGCACCTTTCCTTGGAACATGCATTCGAACCCGATGATGTCCGTCACGCCGGACGACGTCACCGTAGAGTGTGAGAGCACCACATCAGCCCAGGGGCGACGCGATCGGGTGGACGTGCGACCACGAGGTGATCGAAGGCAGGGACGCCGAGGCGGTCAGTGACCACCTACCGATCGTGGGCACCTCCACCCCTGGTCACGGGTGATCGAGCCGAAACTTCTGCACCGTCTCCCAGGTGAGCTTGCCCGCGGCCTGATCGATCGAGACTTCGACCAGCTGTATCTCGGGGATATACAGCGGCGCGTGGCTGGGATCGATCGGCCGCAACTTCTTGCTGATCGGGTCGGTATCGGTGTCGGTGGTGCCGTAACCGAGGGAAATATGGGCCTTGCTGACCGGAAACCCGGTCGAATCCGCCCCCCGAACCGCCTGCACCGCACCACGGAGACGCTGATGGATCTCGGTCGTGAGCGGCGCCGCCGGTGAGACGTCGACCAACGGCCCGGACCGGTAGCAGTAGCAGCTACCGGCCCAACCGTCATAGACCGGGACACCCTTGAGGGCCCGGCTGATCGACTCCCCGAGCGCGGCGCGCTCACCGGCCGGGATCTCTGCGGCGATCCGATCCGTCACGCACTCGAGGGTGATATGGAGGTCGTCGTCGTCCACGAAGTTGATCGGGTCGTCGGCGACCGCGTCACGCCATCGTGAAATTAGTTCCGCGAGTTGATGATTCGCTGGCAGGCTCAGATCCACGGGTGCGTAGAGCTGCAAGAGCGCGACTCCGTCGGGCCATGGGTCGGTCCCGAACTGGAAAATATTCTTCTGCACGAGCGTCGAGACTAGCTACCGCTCAGCCGATTTCGGTCGGATTCGTGCTCACCTGGACGGGTTTTCGGGTTTCCGGACAAACATCGACTTGCGGGTGCGGCCGACCCAGCAGGTCTGGCACGCTGTGGGCATGAATCGTGATCAGACCCCAGCCGCGGCCGAGCAGGGCACGTCGTGGACGCTGTGGAGCGCGGCCTACACCTACGCACACGCGATGCGCACCTGCGCCGGGCCCCGGTTCGCCGACCATGACTGGGACATTCCGGCCATGCTGGTCGCGTTCGGGATCGCGGACTACGCCGAGGAGCAAGGCATCAGCACGCTCACCAGCCCACAGGATCTCGCGGATCTGTCGATAGGCACGCTCTACGACCGGTTGAATCCGCTGAAGATCGCGCTGGCCCTGTCGGGGCTGTCCTTGTCCCGTCGGGCGGTGATCCCCGCTGCCGGTGAGCCGGCGCACGAACAGTTCGCCATGATGAAGGCCGAGATCGATGACTTCAACGCAGGTGGATTCAAAGCCGTGCTGGCCGACCCGAGACGCATGGCCAAGATGGAAAACGCCGACAACGACCGGTACAACCGAGGCGAGGACGCGCAACAACTGATCGCGTTCACGCTCATCGCCTCGGTGAAAGACGACATCGACCTGCAGGGTGATACCACGCTGCGCCTGATCGCGGACCGGGTACCCGGATACCGCGACACCACCAGCTTGGCCGCGGTATTGCGCGCTGCCCGGCCGGACACGGCTGTGTCACCCGCGACCGACGCCGAGCGAGGATTCCCCGCAGCCCAGCAGCGGGTGGAGCAGCTGGCCACCACCCGCGAGGAAGGTTTTCCCGCCGCCGCGGGACGCGACCTGCTCGCGGTCTTGCTGTATCTGGCCGCACACGAGCGTGACCAGGCCGTCGCCGAGGTCCCGTGGTCCGCGGTCCGGGCCCGCACCCTGCTCGACAGCACCGAACTACTGGACTACCTGACCGCAAGCCTCGCCGGACTCGGCCACTACACCACCGACCCACACACCGAACCCGACATCAACCGTCTACGGGCGGCACTCGCCGCAGATCCTGTCGCCCAGAAGCTGTATCACCTGCGGTCCCAGCACTGGTTCGAGGGCTGGGACTCCTCCGACGGCATGAGCAGCGACCCCGGGTTCAGCGATCAGACCCACCTGGAATTCGGCCTGCCCTACGCGGTGAAGATGCTCGACCCGGTCCTACTGGCCGAACGCGGCGGATTCGCGATCGGGTCGACGGTCAACGTGCTGCGGATGTTCAGCACCACACCAGAAGAGGGCACCGTGCTGGCGGCGGTCTGGAAATCCGGTACCCCGCCGGCCGGGCGGCCGGGAATGGTCGATCTCGAACCCGGCGGCCCCGCCGGCTACGAGGTCCGATTCCGGTTCGGCGGCGACTCGCGAGTACCGGCTGGGAAGTGCTCGGTGCCACGGTGATCGGCGTCGACGCCGATCCGCTGGTCACCTCTTGATCGGGGCGGCTGGCGGAGTCATGCCATCGGGGGTCGAAGTCGGCGTTTGCTGTGCCCGTCGGGACGGTGGTTCTGAGCGTGATGCTGGGCAGCGAGTCGCAGCTCTGACTACTTCTTCTTTTTGCGTTTGCGGAGCGCTCGTTCCGCGTTGCGTCGTGTGGCCTGGTCGTCGGGGCTTGTGGTGGTGTGTTTGCTTGCTGGTGTGCGGTCGGCGAGTGCGATGGCGGTCTGTTGGAGCATGTCGTCGAGGCGCTGTATTTGGTGGATGGCGTGGGGGTCGCCTGCGGCGGCGTCGCGGGCGGCATTGGCCATCTGGGCGGTTTTGCTCAGCACCCATCCGGCGTCGACGCCGTCGGCGACGATGAGGCCGCGGATGCGGGCGATGTTCGGCGCGGGGACAGTGTCGTGGAGCACTGGCAACGCTGTGGCCATGTCGGCGAGGTCGACGTTGTCGGTGCTGGCGCGGTCGGGGCGTTGCAGGTAGGCGATCGACCCGGTCAACTGTTCGCGTGCGCGGGGCGGGTCGACGGCGGGTTGAGTGGCGCACCATGCGGTGAACGCGGTCATCAGCCACAGGTCGGCCTCGACGTCATCGGTCGGGACCGGGTGGAGGTCTCCGCCGTCCTCGTCGACGAACTTCGCGATGACGGGGCCGTAGGCGATCAGGGTGGCCGCGCGTTTAGCCTCGGGGACCACGTGATCGATGACGGCTTGGATACCGGGCAGTAATTGAGCGCTGTTGGGCCGGGCGGTGTCCCACATGGTGGACATCCACATCGCGGCCATTTCCTGCACGGCGGTCCACGCCAGGCGGTACCCGATCTCACCGTGCTGGTCGATAGTGTTGACGACCTCGGTGGTCGCGGAGGTGTCGGCGTCGATCACCGAGGCCAGCAGCCGCAGGCCCAGCAGTTCAACCGCCTCGGCGACCTCTTTCGTCGGCGGCGGGGTATCGGCGGGGATGGCGGCGTTATAGGCGTTGGCGTCGGGGTCGGCCATTCCGAGGACTTTGACCTGGATCTGGCGGCGCAGCTCGGTGAGCTGCGTATCGCTGGGCGGGGTCGCGTCGGGGTGCTCGTACATCCATTGGCGTGTGATCGACAGGACGTCGCGGTGGTGGGTGCGGTGCCGATCGGGGTTTGTCGGGATGTCGAATAGGTCCTCGCCACCGAAGGCGGTCCGCACAAGCTCGCGCGCGGCGGCATCGGGTAGCGGCTCCCATTTGTGCGGGTTTTTGTCTGCGGCGGATTGGTATCGCAGGGCGGCGGTCAGGACGTCCTCGCGCAGGGTGTGCGGGGAGTTGCGGATCGCTTGCGGCTGGCGGCACACCCATGCTGCGAGGGTGAGTGCGGCCCATGCTTCGGGTTCGCTACCGAGGTCGGTCGTTGTCCAGGGGTGCTGTAGTTTCTCGGCCTCGTAGGTGCGGTCGGCGGCGAGCATGGCTTCGCGTGTGTCGCTCCATGCGCCGTATCGGTCGATTTCGGTCATGGCGGAGTCGAGGCGTTCGGCGGGTACGAGTTCTTTGGCCAGGGTCCGTACGCCGTCGATCATCTGGGCCGGGGTCCACATGTCGCGGACGTTGTCTTTGATCGCCAGCAAGATCAGTTGGTCCGCGAAGCTCATCTGCACCATGATCGGGGGCCGCCATCGGCCTGGTATGCCGGGTGTCCAGTCGCGGATCCGGTCCATCAGCTCGTGGGTCCGGTCGGGGTGACCGTCGATGAACGCGAGCAGCGCCCACATCGATGTTGCTACCGGAAACGCGAAAGCGGCTGCGCCGTCGGTTATCGGGGTGTCGGCTGGTTTGTTCATGGCAGGTGTTTCACTCGCTTTTCCCTCACGTGGAGCCGCAGTTGCTGGCATCGAATATTAGCGAGACCACACGGGGTGTCGCCTCCGGTTGCGGGGTGCGGGGGTGCCGGCGAGGTGCTCATCGGGGTCGGTTGGCGTCGAGCACGATCTTCGGGGTGAAGGTAGAGCGGCGGGTGGGTGGTTGGGCGTTGATAGTGAATTGTGCCGGGGTTCCGGCGATCTCGGCGTCGACGACGCCATTGCCGGTCAGCCACTGCGCCATCTCGCGCGCGTTGTCGTATGCGGCGTCCGCGCAGGCACCCGAGCACGGGTAGATCTCGTGAATCCAGGGAAAATAATAGAAGAACAGCTGCTCATCGGGCATCGTGGTCCACTCGCGCGCGGCGTCCCGCAGATACTGCGCCGGGAGCGCGATGAGGTCCAAGGCCGCCTCGTCGGTGGTGACCACATCGTTGACGTGATGCAGGATGTGGGTTTTCACCTCCGCGACACTGGCGAACGGGGGCGAGAACTCCGCGGTCACCTTCGCAGGGACACTGATCGCCCAATACGTGCTGAAATGCCAATGCTGTGTCACGACGATCCACCCTAGATTGCTCACTTCGGCAACGGAATTCGTGTCGAGGCGACCGGCCCACGCGGGCCCCGGCACGCAGGCCCCGCAGCGATCGTTCTGCCCCGGTCATGCGCCGAGGGTAGCCGGTCGAGCCTGGTCGTGGATCAGTCTCGTGGTTCACTCGGCCCGATCGGGCTCGTGTGGCACTGCACCCGCGGATGCGGAGCATCAGGGCTCCACCGGCGGTGTGTTGTGGTGTTCGGGTTCTACACGCGGGGCGTTCTACCGGCGGCCTTGTCGGCGCGCTGTGCGAGAAGCTTTGCGGGCCTTCTTCTTGTGAGCGTCCGCCTGCCTTGCCGCTGGTGGGGGTGTTCTCAGGGAGGTCGGTGTCGGGGCTCGGCGGGTGGCGGCGTGGAAGCCTTCGATGTCGCCTTGGGCGAGTTTCAGGCTCGCTTCTTCCAGGTGCCGGAACGTCGCGAGCTGGTCGGGTACGCAGGCGGGCTGCTGGTAGAGCGCGCCGGCGAATGCCGCGGCCAGATGCAATGCTTCGTACGGTGAGTCCATCGATGCCCCGAAGATCCGCAGGCGGGCGCGTTCGAGCGGGACGCTCCCGTAGACGACCGAGTCGAGGACGCGTTGCACGTCGCCGCGGCGTTCGGGTGCGACCAGGCCGTCCAGCAACACGGCCATGGCCGGGAGCAGGTCGTCGATCGTGGCGTCGTAGCCAGCGGTGGTCCACCATTCGATGGCGATCGTGGTGATGGCTTCGACCGCGTCTTTGGCATCCGAGGCCCGGATATGCCTCAGCTCGTCGGCGACGTCGCCCGAGTAGTCGGCCTCCGTGACGTGGGCTTCGGCGAAATCCTTCGCGAGCTGGGTGCGCTGGGTGTAGTCGGTGTCGGATTCGCCGGGTCGGCGCGAGGCCACCAGGTGATCGGGCAACTCGAATTCGCGGTCATCGATCGAGCACAGGTAGTGGGCCAGCAGAGTCCGCCCGCCCAGGACGCCTCGCATGACCCGCACCGCCCACTGCGGGTCGCTGCGTTCGGGCCGCGGTGCATCCGCGGCCATGTATTCGGACAGCTCGTAGGACCGTGCAGCCTGATAGGGCGTGCGCACGCCGGGGCCGTGTTCGGCCGCGTCGATGAGGTACCGCAGCGGTGCGGAACCGGAGTTCCGGACGGTCTCGGGAACATGGGTGAGCAGCGCCACCGCCACGAAGGATTGCCCGTCCTCACCCCGCTCGTACCAGACCCGCTCGCCGGTACGGCCCGTGGGTGGTGACTGCTCGCTGGGCAGCGTCGGCCCGCCGGTGCGACGACGGTCGATGTCGTCCATCATCCGATGGAACTGCTCGTACAGCGGCTCGCCCTCGGCGGGGACGACTGCCTGATTGACCGGCGATACTCTCGACAGCGAGTCCATCAACCGGCCGGTGGCCAACCGTTCCCACAACTCCATGCCCGACAGATGCCCCAGGTCCGCGGGCTGGGTGACGGTGAGGTCTTCGCGCCAGGCATAGTCGGCGAGTGCGTAGGTGACCAGCATGGTCGGCGCGTCGAAATACTCGGCCATCGTACGGTCCGGGTCGAATTTCTCCACTGACAGCTCACGCATGATCGCCGCGTAGGTGTAGGCCGCGCTCCACGGTGTGCTGGGGCTCGCGCCCGTCCCGTCACCGTGTGGGCCCGCGTTGGTTCCGGTCATGCACACACCCTGTCAGGTCGATCTCGAATTCGCCGCAATACCGTACAGGCACCGAAGGACCGATATGCGGCAACGGCTTTCACATCTACCCGGCGGCCCGGCGGTCAGCGCCTGGTGAAGTTTCGGGCCAGCCTCGCAGGACTGGATCAGTTCGACGATACTGTCGGTGGGCGCCATCTGAGCAGGGTTTGCAGCTCGGCGACAGTGCTGTCGAGGTCATCGTGGACGATGACCTGGGGCCGGGCGGCGCGGCATTGCTGGACGACATCGAGGTGCCGCGAGTAGCGCGGATCGGCGCCCACCACCACAGGAAGTTCCGGTCGTGCCAGCGCGTCACCCAGCTCGAACAGGGCAATCGGCTGGATCTGCGGCGCCGGGAACCAGAACAGCATGTAGGCCAGCGCTTCGTGGTTTCGGTGCGTGAATTCCCAGTCCACCTGGCGCGTGTAGTTGTCCGGGTTGTCGGCGTCGTAATGGGGCTGTCGGGGGTTGAGGACGACGACGTGCTCGCCGCGTAGTGCCATCGTGACCGCCTGCTGCCAGTCGGGGCAGCCGGTGATGCCGCCTGCGAGGAAGACTGCCGGTCCATCGCCGATGCTGCGCGAGAACGGGTGTGGGGCGACAACGGCGCGCATCCGGCGAGCCGCGGTATCGACCTTACCGAAGTTGGGCAGCGGCCCAAGGTGGCGGCCTCCAGTGAGGGATGCCAGCATGTCGTAGCAACGGGTGAGAATTGTCCAGGCATAGGGGCATCGCTGGGCTCGTGTTGCACGCAGGCCGGCGCGGACGTCATCGAGCAGCCCCGCGTGCCGCGTGATCAGTTGGGGTGCCGCCTCAATGAGCGTCATCTCAGCGTGATCCAGGTCGCCCAGATGTACCGTGTCGTCTGTGACGGCGGTGTGCACTTCGCCAACCGCGAGCAGGCTCAGCACCTCATGCACGCCCACCAGCAGTTGCCACGCCGCCGCGGACTCTGCTGCTCCGGAATTCTCCAACGTCGCCACACCGGCCACTGTAATGTCGCGGCCCGGCGTCGCTCGGTGTCGGCCATGCTGTCTCGGTGAGCCGCCGCTGCGTCCCTCGTGTACGCCAGCTGATGTCACGGCGTCCCGAGTCTGTGGCGACAGCTCCGTCGCGCGCAACAGCGACCGGTGAATCGCTGGAATTCGCCGGTGGCAGTTCGTCGACCGAGCAGAGGCGGGTGATATAGGCGGATAGACAATGCCCCGCCCGCAGCTTTTGGATGGGCATGGGCGGAGCCTTGAACCAGATCGTCACCACTGGAAACGATCGGTGCTTCACCGTACCCGTTTGTCTGCTGTCAGGGCAGACTCGCGGGCCCGTGGTGGGTGGTGGAGAGCACAAGGGATTCGAGGTACCCCGTGACAGGCTTATTTGTCGGCTGGAAGATTTCCGGGGTCGAGCTGGGCGTTTCACCCGGTAGGTGGCGTCGTTGGCGAGGGATGGGCCACAGGGCGACACCGAGGCCGGTTTCGAGGCGGACCTTCGGTGCGCGCGGACTGTCGTGGAACACCGGCACTCAGCGCACCATCGCACTGCGCGCCGACCCCCACCAGAGGTACGACATCGAGGTGAATGACTGAATGCCCGCGGGCTCTCCGATCATGAAGGCGTTCGAGTGAACGCACAACGGACTGCTGAGCTCGTGTGCGCGGTGTGAGTCGCCCGTGTGTCGGAGGAGGGTCCGTGATCATCGCCGAGAAGGGGTTTGTTTGGGTTCTGCCTCACCGTGGTTGAGGCTCGATCATCGTAATATGTTCTGCGGCAACCAATTCGACGCGATAGCTGTGGGCGGCGCCGAGGTTGACTGCATAGCGTGCAAGTCCTGGCGCCAGGTCCAGGGGGTTGTTCGCGTCGAGATCGTAGTCACCGCTCTCGACGCGTCCGACGAGATTCTCGTACGGGCCCGCAGTGACCCGCACCGTGGTGCGCGGTCCGATCCCGCCCCGCTCCGCGGTCAGCGCCCGGTCCACGCCGGCGCGTGCCCAGCCGTGGAGCACGTCCAGGGCTGGTTCACGCAGACCACGGGCGATGCCGCGGGTCATCCCGTCCCACCGAATTCGCGGCGCGGCATCGGGATCCCATGTACGTAGGAGCCATTTCCATTGCCGCACAACAGGGTCCGCAGCGTAGGCCCCGGTATCTGTTCCGGTGTTCAGATCGTGGCCGGCGGTCCTGAGGATCTTGGCCTGGCCCAGGAATACGTCGCGATGCTGCAGCGGTACCAGGATCCGCCCCAGCCCGACGTCCTGGACGGCGAGCCGATCGCGCACCGCCGTGGCGTAGATCGCGACAGACAGCAAACCCCGCACACCGAAATGGTCCCAATTGGGTTGCTCGCCCTCGCGTGGGCCCGGCATCCGGAGTGCTTGCGCGGTCAAGCCTTCCGCGCGGGAGACTGCCGCATCCCACCGGGCTGAGCGTTGCGCAGCCGCGGTGGCTTCAGCGAGAGCGACCTCCAGATCGTCACGCTCTATCAGCCAGGCGCTGTCATCGCCGCCCCATGCTCGCACCAGTGCTGTGAGCACCTTCACCCCCGGCACGACGGTGCCTTTGACTGCGGCATACAGAGTGGATCGGGGAACTCCGGTCATACCGCTGATCTGGTCGATCGTCGGAGCATCCCAGCCGGCGGACGCCCCCAGCGTCCTCAAGTCCGCCGCGAATGCGCCCAGCGGCGTGTGGCTGTCATCCGCTGATACACGCAGGGAATCCCTCACGGCGGATCCTGTTGCGAGCCAGACTTTCCGAGCCGAGCGTCCCGCAACCGCGGTAAAACTGGCGCCAGCGACCAGCAGATCGTCACGCCTGACGTTCCAGGCCCCTTCATCGCCGCCCCACGCCTGTACCAGTGCTGCGAGCGCCTTCACCCCCGGCACGCGGTCGCCTTTGAGTGCGGCGTACAAGGTGGATCGGGGGACTCCGGTCGCATAGCTGACCGAGCAGGATCACCGGTTCGCCGTCGATATACCCGGGCCGGGTCCACACCGTGAACTCGCCTTCGGCCGCTGCTGCCTTCGCGCGGCGCGGCGGCGCGGGGCGAGGTGCCGGGTCGGCGGGGTCGGAGGCCAGGGTCTGCAGGCGGCGCGCGAGAGTGAATTCGGACAGGCGCGCGGGTGTATTCGGCGAGGCGTCGTCGACGGCCGTGATGTGCAGGTAGACGATCTGGCTCGCGATCTCGAGCCACTCGGCGATCCCGGCTGGTAGTGCCTTTCCTGAGGTGTCTGTCATCGCCTTGTGCAGTTCGGGCAGGGTGATGTTGGTGATCTTGACGTCGTTGCCGCGGTGCACAAGCTCGATCGTGAGCGCGACGATCTGGACCAGCACCGATATCTGGTCTGGAGGGAACGACATCTGGCCTGCGAGCTGCGGCGGCTCCCAATCGATGAGTCGGGTAGCGACATCGACAGCTTCGGAGCTGGCCTTCGGGGTCGTCATCGTCCGCACGCTACCTGTTCAGGGCGGCGAGTTCATCCTCGGTGAGGTTCACCAGGGCGCGACCGGTCAAGGCTGCTCGCCCGGCGCGGGTCTCGCGCAGCGGCGCCAGAATCAGTGCCGCACACCGCATCCAGAACGAGAACGCATTCGCGCCGCCACGGACTTCCCTGCTGGGCGGCGAGACACCAACCGGAGGCGGCGGCGACCTCAATACCCTCGCAGTTGACGCCGGCGTCGATCGCACGCCTTCTACGAACCACGGCCCTACGCGCGCCTGCGCTCAGAATTCGAACACCGCCTCACGCAACTCCCAGCAGAGCGGACAAGCCCCGACCCGAAGAGTGCTCGAGCCGAACGCCTCGAGGCAGCGATCGAAAATCTGAAAAGGACACTTGCCCAAGCTAACTCGACGACACGGGACCTCACAGGCTTGCGAAACAAACGTCGCGCGAGTCGGCGTGCGGGGTAGCCGCGTTGTCGCAGCGAGGAAGCCGGTAGATTCGCCGGGCGATCATCGGCGGTGCCGAACCACGCGGCTCCGGTCGATCGACCTCGCAAGCGATTCGCCGAGAAGGGATGGTAGGTGCGGGATTTCTTTGCTGCCCGCCTCGCATTGTAACCTCGACCGGGATCCGTAGCGACCTGAGCGGCCTGCCGAACCGACCGACTACGAGCACCCGATCAGCCTGCTCTGTGCGGGGTAGCGTTCCCCGGTGGAGTAGTCACCTGTATCGCGAATCCTCCCACCGACCCGAGGAAGTTTGAACGTGAACCGACCTATGATTTCCTTCGGGGTGATCGCGGATTGTCAGTTCGCCGATGCCGACGACCTCGACATGATTTCCTCCGATCAACGCCACCGCCATCACAGTCGTTATAGAACATCCATCGTGAGATTGCGGAGCGCGGTGGAGACCTTCAACCTGCACGATCTGGACTTTATCGTGCACCTCGGTGATCTGATTGATCGGCGACTCGACGACGCCGATCGCCTCCAGCCGATCATCGACACTGCCGAGGCGGCGTGGTGGCATGTGCTGGGAAACCATGACTTCAGCGGCTCCGAGGGCGCCGTCGACAAGGTGCTTCGGAAATACGGGCTCGACCGAGGCTATTATTCCAAACGACTGGGTGGATACAGATTCATCACGCTGGACACGAACGAGCTGGGGACACTCAAGCACGCTCCCGGTTCGCCGGAATGGACTGCGGGACAGGCCCTGCTGGACTCGATGCGGGATGCCGGAAAAGTCAACGGGGCTCCGTGGAACGGCGGGGTCGGCGCACCTCAACTGGCGTGGCTCGACGAGGAATTACGGCAAGCGGAAGGTGCCGGTGAGCGTGTGATCGTGTTCGCGCATCACCCGGTCTTTCCGTCGGGCCCCTCGAATGCCCTCAATGACGTTGACATGCTCGACATGCTTGACAGCCACGGCAATGTTGCGGCATTCATCAACGGGCACAACCATTTCGGAGCGGTGGGTGTGAGGCGCGGAATTCCGTACCTCACCATTCCGGGAATCCTGGAAAGCGATACCGACGCACACGGCATCATCGACATATTCCAGGACGCGATCAGGATACGAGGATACGGCCGCGTCCAAGACATGGAATTCGAGATTACCTAACCCCGGCCGCATCCGGCTGGATCGTGACCGCTCTACGTGTCTGCTTCTCTATCGGGCTGCGCCGCGCAGCGCAACGCGGCGGGCAGTGTCCTCACGCCAGGTCAGGCCGCCGGTAGCGAACGTGTCGCAATCGACAAGGGTGACCGTGCCCGCTGTTTCCGATACCGGCCTCACCGGCAACGCCAGCGCGCTGGTCGCGGCCACGCCTATGCCGTAGGCCAGCGCGATATGCGGCTGGCCGCCGCCGTGGATCGGGGCGTCGGCCCCATAGGCGGCCCGTAGCGCCTGCTCGGCAGCGCCGGTGAGATCCTGCAACTGCGCGGTGGCCTCCATCACGAGTATCACGCCATGGGAGGTGGTCTCCAAACTCCGAGTAGTCACAGTCACCGGCGCGAAACCGGTGACCGCGGCGGCAAGAGCGGTCTCGGCGCCATCCCAGCTGCCCAGCGCGGTCGAGGTGGTGGGTGTGTCGAGCCAGGCCAGGGTGATATGCCGCCGCAGCGGTGCTACACGGTGCAGAATCCGTGGCCACTGCGGGTACCAGTCCGACAGTGGCCCGTCCTGGGCGATGAGCTGGTCACACAGATCGATCAGCTCGGCACCGATCGTGATGTACACGTGCGGACGGCCTCCCGGCGGGCTCCACCGCTTGTCCCCAGCAAAGTCACGCATCCCAGCTCCCCCTCGGCTCACGAACAACCCGGGCGAGCCTATCGCGCAAACGCCGCCACCCCGGAAGGAAATCGATGGGGGCAGCCCCACAGCGCACGGTTTGCGCGACAGTCTGACAACCGTGGCGTTCGTTCGGTTCACGTCATGGTGAGTGGCATCCGGATTCCGATGGCGCTGCCGTCGGCCAACGGCGACGGTGAGCTGCTCGACGGCGCGGATCGGCCCCGCTGAGCATCGCGATCGCGTCGGTGGTTTCGATTCGGGCGCCAGCCAGAGCGCGCCATCGGGACGATGGCAGGCAGGAACCGTCATAAACCCATCCGGCCCGAGGCGGTGATGAGCAGGTGCCCCGCAGGGTGCCTACCGTGGTCAGCCGGGACAGCGAACGACCGCGATAGGGCGGCGCAACCCCGGAATATCCGGATTACCGCCGCGGGACCAATACGACTGTGTGCCATTCGATTCGGTCCCACACCTCGACCGGATGGGACTTCCGCAGTCTGTATACGCCAGGCTCGGCGAAGGTGATCACCAGTTCGGTTCGTTCGACAGCGCTGCGGAGTTCGTCTGTCATCGCGCCGGATACGTGCAGCACTCCCGGGCCGGGATCCTCCTGGAACTCGGGTGCGACCACGGTCACCGGGGCCGGCGTCCATTCCGCGGGGGCGTCGCGCTGCCCGGCGAGGTAGATGCGGGGCGCGGACTCGGTGCCGAGCGTGAGCGTGTTCAACACCAGGTCAGCGTCGGGCAGATCGTAGTCGGCCCAGAACGCTTCGCTCAGCCTCATTGTGACCGGCAGCACAATCCGGGCGTCCTGGACTGTGGTGGGGGATTTGATGGGCACCAGGGTGATCTCGAGGTCCGGCATGATGCTAATCATGGCCAGAGCCGAAAACCCCACGCTGGGTGACAGCAACCCGCGGCCGCTCAGGGGCCTTGTGGTGGTGACGGTCCGGCGAGCGTCGAGCACAGCCGGCCAGTGGCCGATCGTGGCGTGCCAGGGTCGTTGCGGTCACGGCGTTGCCGAGGGCAGAAGTAGCGTGGTCCGCTTCCTTCGATGATCACTCGCGCGCTCGGCCCGTTCACTTGTCAAGACCTCGACCGACACGACGGTCGCGAGGTCCAGTAGTTCGGCATTGACGCGCGGATGGTCGATGTCGCGGTCCATATATGGGTCCACCTCGTGATATCCGGTCGTCGGCGCGAAGGGCAGATCGAGCACGGCGGACGTGTCGTGCAGGCCGCCGGCAAACAGGATGTCTCCGGCGGCGCGATCGCAGATCGGAACAGGTTCGCCGGTGTCTGCGTCGAACAGGTAGGGCTGCCGCACCTGATACACCATGTCCGGAATCCACTTGTGGCCCTTGAACGGATCGTGCATGTGGTACTGCCACCCGTCGGCCCGCAGGATCTTGTCGCCGGTAATCCCGTTCGAATCGGTGTTCAGCATGCCGGGCAGGACCCGCCTGCCCAGGTTGCCGGGCAGGCCGCGGTGCGGTCGGGTCATGGTCGAGACCCAGCGCTTGGCCTCGCCTTCGATCTGCGGTCCTCCCCAGGGAGTGGCGTGCCCGGCCGCGAAGTGCATCAGGTGGCCCCCGACATCGAGCACGACCGAAGCAACTCCGTGGAAGTACACATCTTTGGTGTAGGTGCGCATTGCACCCGACATCGCGACGATCCCGTTCGGGATCGCCTCGATCGCCGGGTCCCACATCACACCGACACCGAACCCCCGCCCGCCCGGATCGAACGCCGGGCGTGAACGCTGGAACCAGCCAGGCCACCGGACCATGCAGTGCATGCCCAAGTCGTAGGCCAGCTGGCGGAACGCCTTCATGTTGCCCAGTTCCTGCACCGCCAGCACGTGGGGGCGACGAGGATTGTGGAGCAGTTCCTCGACCTGGAGGTCGTAACGTTCCTTCTCGCCCGCGCGCTTCGGGTACATCCCGCGTTCCCACATGTTCCACGTATCGACCACCAGCTCGAATCCCTGCGACATCAGGCTTCTCCCTCCGTTTCTGCGTCGATCGTGATCCGTCAGCGTAGCGCGACATGCACAACCATGGCACGGAAATGCCAGTGGCGCAGTCTGATTGGCAGACTTCCGGCGGACAAGACCGAACATGTTTGTCATAGAGAGGTCTCGGGGTGCCGGTAGGGCGGACGATGTCCAGCAGCGCCGCGCCGCCCGGCTCCCCGCCTCGGGGGCCGCGAGGCGGTGTCCTCCAGCGTGCCGGTGTCCAATGATCACGAAATATCCAGTTGTGCAGCGATATCCGGATCGGTGGCCGGAGGTGAGAGAAGAAGGTGCCGATGCGAGATTTCGGTGACAAGGTGTGGACGCCGGCGGGTAGCCGCCCGCACGCCTACATCACTCTGAGCCCGCAGCTGGACGAGTTGTGCGAAGCGCTGATCGGCCAGGACGGTCCGCTTCGGCAATGGCGGCCGGATTCGCGTGAGATCACCAGACCGGTCGAGCGCCGATTCCCGCACGTGACCTTGTCCTGGGCGGACATCCCGACCGTTCAGGCACCGGCCGGGAGCTGGGACGCGCTGGCGGCGGCATTGACCGAGACGACGGCCGGGATCGCGCCGCCCTCCCTCACACTGAGCCGACTCGAGACCACCTCGGCGGGGGTCGGTGTGGATCGTTGTCGGTGTACGGCTGCTGGTGGACACCGACACCTTCGGTGCGAGCCGGGCTGTCGTGGGGACACTGGCACCGAGCGCACCATCGTACTGAACACGCGGACCTCGCCAAGGGCACGACGCCGAGCTGAGTCACCGACTGCCAGCACGGCGCACGGCCCGACTGTGAAAGTGTTCGAACGAGCAGGTGCCCGTGCGTATCCGGCGGGGCGTGATGATCGTCGCCGAGAAGAGGGCGTGTGTGGTTCTACCTCATTGAGGTTGCGGTTCGATCATCGTAATATGTTCTGCAGCAATCAATTCGATGCGGTAGCCGTGATCGGCGCCGAGGTTGACTGCGTAGCGCGGCAATCCTGGCGCCAGGTCCAGAGGGTTGTCCGCGTCGAGATCGTAGTCGCTGCCCTCGACGCGCCCGACAAGATTCTCGTACGGGCTCGCAGTGACTCGCACCGTGGTGCGTCGTTCGATTCCGCCCCGCTCGGCGGTCAGTGCCCGGTCCACACCGCCGCGCGCCCAGCCACATAGCACATCGATGGCTGGATCGGGCAGGCCACGAGCGATGCCGCGGGTCATGCCATCCCACCGATCCCTTGGTGCGGCATCGGGATCCCACGTGCGCAGCAGCCATTTCCATTGCCGCACAACAGGGTCCGCGGCGTACGCTCCGGAGTCCGTTCCGGTGGCCAGATCGTGGCCGGCGCCATGAAGGATCTTCGCCTGCGCCAGAAATACCTCGCGATACAGCAGCGGTACCAGGATCGCCCCCAGCCCGACGTCCTCGACCGCGAGCTGATCGCGGATCGCGGTGGCGTAGATCGTGACGGCCAGCATGCCCTTCACTCCGACATGGTCCCAATTCGGTTGCTCGTCATCGCGCGGGGCCGGGATCCGAAGCGCATGCGCGGTCAAGCCGTCGGCCCGGGACAGCGCCATAACCCACTGGGCTGAGCGTTTCGCAGCCGCCAGAGTAATCAGTAGATCGTCACGCATGATGTTCCAGGCTGTTTCATCGCCGCCCCACGCCCGTACCAGTGCTGTGAGCACCTTCACCCCCGGCACGAAGGCGCCTTTGACTGCGGCGTACAGGGTGGATCGGGGGACTCCGGTCATGTCGCTGATCTGGTCGATCGTTGGAGCATCCGCGCCCGCGGCTGCCCACAGCGTCCTCAAGTCCGCCGCGAATGCGCCCAGCGGCGTGCGGCTGTCATCCGCTGATACACGAAGAGAATCCTTCACGACGGATCCTTTTGCGAGCCAGTCTTTCCGAGCAGAGCGTTCCGCAACCCGGGCGGAATTGACGAGATCGACCTGCAGATCGCCGCGCCTGATGGTCCAGGCCTCTTCATCGCCGCCCCATGCCTGTACCAGTGCTGCGAGCGCCTTCACCCCCGGCACGCGGTCGCCTTTGAGTGCGGCGTACAACGTGGATCGGGGGACTCCGGTCGCGTCGCTGATCTGGTCCATCGTCGGAGCATCCGCGCCCGCGCCCGCCCGCAACGTCCACAGATCCGCCGTGAACGCGGCCAGTGGCCCCTGTTGCGGGTCTACAGGCTTCGCGCGCCGCCCCATGCCACTGAACCTTCCCGCGTTCGTGAACTCTTCCAGATCCGCCAGGGTAGCCCAGTAGCCGGTGCCCTCTTCCGGGACGCTGGTGTCACCGGCGTTTGCGTTTCTCGGGCCGGTCACTGGTAGTGCGGCGGGCTTGGCGGTCGGCGAGTTTGGCGGCCCGGCTACGTTCGGTGTCGGTCATACCGGTTGGGCCCGCGTCGCGGTGACCGGTGGCCGCGGTGATCCTCGCGCGGCGGGCTTCGACACCATTCATCGCGCGACCGATGGCGTCGGCCAGGATGCGATCGGTGTCTTCGGTGCGGACGGGGTGATCCAGGAGGTGTGCTTTGGCTGCCTCGATGACCTCGACCTCGATCAGGCTACGTTTATCGGGGTCGCGGTTGATCGCTGACTGCCCCTGCGGAATTCCGAGGTCGGGCCAGCCGGGATGGTGGATGCCCATGACCGCATCGAGCAATGCCAGGGCCTGTTGATCGGTCGGGGCGTGGCGCTCGATCTCGGGCACACCGTGCGCGGTGGACTCCGCGTCGTGGGCCTGGGTCAGGATCATCCGGCGGTAGCCCTGCCTGCTGGGGCAGATCAGCGGATGGTCCACGCACCACGCCGCTATCGCGGTGGCGATATACAGATCGGCCAGCCCCGCGTCGGCCTCCTTGAGGCGCCAATTCCTGATGCCGAACCGGCCATCGGTGGGCTGACGATTCAGCAGCGCCAGCGCGGCGTCACGGTCGGCGGCCGGGACCAGCTCGGTGATCAATTCCCGCACGCCGGTGAGGATTTCGCCGTTGCCGACCTGAACCCGAAGGCGACTGCTGGCGGCGACCTCGAGCATCGTCGTGATCTGCTCCACGATCTGGGTCATCGAGAAGGAATACAGCGAGCCGGGGAACATCCCGGCGAACTCGCCGCCGGCGACGACCGGGTCGTCATCGTAGGTCGTGATCCGCCGCGCGTAGTCCGCTACCGCCGCACCGTCCCGGTCGACGAACGCGACCACCATCCGCAACGGCCAAGCCTGCATTATCCCGAGCCGCTGCCGAATCTCCGGCGGCATCATCGCTTACAGGGCATCGGGACCGAATCCCCACGGTTCTGTCGTCATCAGGTCCTCCACCTCCCAGGCCATACTCCTCGCCGAGCACATTACCCATCCACGCCCAGGTGAGCCGAACGTCGCACATCGTGGACACCGAGCCGACCATCTCAGCACACGTCCTCGGGGTGGTATTCGTATTACTGTGTAGCTCGGCCGATTTCGGCCGCGGTGGCGGATTGGGGTGCGACCGCCAGCGACCGTCAGGGGGAAGTGGTGCAGGGTGCGCCAGCGGTATTGGCACTGGTCGAGGTTCTGCCACACCTCGACCAAGGTGAGTGTGCGGACCGTCAGGCAAGCGTGGCCGGGACGGACCCCGCGGCGCCGCGCGGAGGTGATCGTGCCGCTGTCGGCACTGTGGCTGTTATCCGAACTCCCCGAATTAGCTGGCCCGCTCGAGGTTCGAGAAACTGCTCCTGGATGACTTCGACCGTTGTGGGCCGCGCGCACCGCGCCGTCGCCGTCACTTTTTTCGCTCACGCGCTGCTGTTGGCCTCATGGCCGGCCCAGTTGCCCGCCCTGCAGGCACATCTGCACCTCGACGACGCCGAGGTGGGCAAGCGCTGCTCGGCGCACCCATAGGCGGGCTGCTCGGAGCGCTGGCATGCGGTCGGCTGATGGGCTTGGTCGGCAGCAAACCCGCCGTGCCCCCGGCGCTGATCGGCTACGGCTGTGCAGGGGTGGGCATCGGGCTGGCTGGTTCGGCGCACGAACTGTTCGCGGCGCTGGCACTTTTCGGCTTCTTCGGCGGCTGGTACGAGGCCGCCATGAACACCCAGGCCATCGTCGTCGAGCGAGCCGCGGGGCGGGCGATCATGGCGCCGCTGCACGGAGCGTGGAGCGTCGGCGGCCTGGCTGGATCGCTACTCGGCGCGGCGATGGTGTCGGCTGGTATCGATCTGACTACGCAATTCAGTGTGCTCGGCCCGACCGCTATTGCCATCGTGGGAGTATGCAGCAGGTTCCTGATCGCCGACAGTCCGGCCCGGGATCGCGGCGCGTCTGCTGCTGCCGCGCGTTCGCGAACGATCCTCTGGCCTTCGGGTGCGGTGCTGGCGCTGACTGCTGTGGCCGTGACCGCCATGCTCTGTGAGGGCATCACCGCGAACTGGTCGGCGCTGTACCTGCGCACTGAGGTGCACGCATCCGCGGGCGTGGCCGCCGCGGCGTTGACGGCGTTCTCGGCGGCCATGCTGGCCGTTCGACTCGGCGGAACCGCGCTGCACGCCAGGATCACCAATCGAATCCTGGTGCCGACGCTTTCTGGTGCCGCGACCGTCGCCATGGCGACGGGCCTGGTCCTGCACCGCCCCGGGCCGGTCCTGGTCGGGTTCGCCGGGGTGGGTGTCGGTGTCGCTCTGGTGGTCCCGGCGGCTTTCAGCACCGCAGGATCGATCCAGCACGTCAGCCCGGGTGCTGCTGTAGCCACGATCTCCGCGGGCGGCTGGATCGCGTTCCTGCTCGCGCCCCCGCTTGTCGGCTCTATTGCCGCGCACGTCGGATTGTCCGCGACGTTATGGATTCTTCCGCTGCTGACCGGACTGCTGACGATCGGCAGCACGCGGTGGCCTGCACCGTGACAGTCCTCCATCGCTAGCGCCGGACCTCGGCCCGGGCTACCGTTGACGATCAGGCGGTAATCGGTACCGAAACACAAAGGGGGGTGTGACCATGGATGGCCCGGACACCCGCGGTCTGGTCTGCGAGGGCTTGCCGCCGGAATCGTCAACGGTGAAACCCGTCCCGTATGTACTCGACGCCGAACCGATGATCGTCCTGCTGCAAGTCAGGCCACTGCACATCATCGGCATCGACGACACAGGTGCGCATCCTGTCGTCGAGGACCTGCACAGCACATGGCTGCTCTCGCTCGGCTGCAAGCGTGTGACGCGATCACGCTTCGGCCGTGGCCGCCTGTCTTTGGGCCGTCGCCCCGCCGAGAGATGGCGCGCTGAACTATCCCCTGCAGGGCACCTGCGCATCACCGGCTCGGGCAAGAGCGTCTACGACGGCACGTTCGGGCCCTCACCCCGATGGCGTGCTCTGACAGCGGCCCACATCCACGCCACCGGCGGGATCGTGATGCTCACCGGGCTGATCCACACCGTCGATCAGATCCCCGCCACCTTGGCCGAGGGCAGTGTCATCGGAATCCGGATCCCGCTGGCCATGACAGCCGAGCCGAGTGGCGTTGGCGGGATCGATTGCGCGCAAACATCACCGCCGTTCTAATCCGAACATGGTGGTGACGTGACTGCTGGTCGGCCCTGCGGCCTTGGGCAACGCCGCAACCGCCGCCGGGTCGTCGAGCCGACCGGGGGCCGCACGCCCCCCGGACTCCATGCGATCGAACATACATGCGAACTATTCCACAATCCTCCGTCGCCCGTATGCTCGGGCGGTGTCTGTGTTCCGCCGCCCCGGCGACCCGATGCCCCCGCAGGTCGAGGAGGCCAACGTCCATGCCATGAGGATGGCCGGTGAGCCCGTGCTCGTCATGGTGACCCGGTGCGCGTGGCCCAGGTGCACGAGGCGAGCGGCGAGCTCGTGATCGATGATGCGTTCGTGGCCGCCGCGCGTGCGCACGGGGCCCGGCCGATGACGGATCTGGGATTCCATGGCGATCCGGTGCCGGGCTGGTCGGTGCGACTCGCGCCCGGGACCGGGGACCTGCGGATCAACGGGCCAGGCGTGATCGGGGTCCTGTACGAGGGCCGCCTGACCCTGCATGCCGAATGGCTGCGCCTGATCACGGAGAACCAGCGCCGCGAGCGCGGCCTCGTGCTGATCACCGGAACCGCCGCCGGAACCGACTCGGACGCCGCCCTGGCGATGATCGCCGCGGGCCGTGCCAGCTGGTTCCGTTGCCCGGTCGAGCTCATCGGACCGGAGAACCGCTAGCTGTTCTCGGCGGCGCGCTCGAGTAGTATCTTGTGCATGGTCCCCGTGCAGGCGGGGATGAATCAGAGTGGGATGCAATTTCCCACCTAGTCCCCGCCGGAGCGGGGATGAGCGTATCTCGGGATATTGCCAAGTATGGCAACGATTCTCGACTCCTCGCACGTGTGGGGATGAGCCGGAAGCCGCATCGGATTCCGAGCCCCCTATCGCGGGCAGTTGTCCCCACACGCGTGGGGGATCTACACGGTGGCGCGTCTACATGCGTGTCCGCGTTCCCAGACGATGATCGAAGGGAGTCCTGTGCCCGAACTCAACCCGCCGAGTCCGAATTCTCGCTATCACACGTACCGTGCCCGCGACTCCGGTGCGCGCGCCGGACACGCCGCGGCCTCGCGACGGTGGAGCCGCGGTGTGGCCGAGGCCGCGTTCAACAAGCACGATCAGGCCAGGTTGCTGGACATGATCCATCCACGATGCACCACTCGGCCCGAACCTGTTCCGGCACACCACTAATCCCTTGTTGGAGAGAGCATTTCCATGACTGTGACCATCACTGTGCCCGAACCGCCGCCAGGCTGCGACCAGGCCGCGAGCTGGCGCAAGGTCGTCACCGGCGTCGATGCCGGACGCACCGGCGGGTACGCAGTCACCGGCGAATTCGTTGCCGCCGGTGACCGCATCGAAGTTCCCGAAGGCGCGGTCGTTCTGACCGTCGACAAGACGGCCGCCGGGTACACCACCTACCGCAGCCACCACCGCAGCTACGAGACGTATCAGCAGCACACGGCCGCGGTGACCGTATGGACCGCTGGCGCCGAGGGGCTCACACAGCGGTGGAGCCGGGACTTCAAATCCGCGAAGTCGGCGGTCGGTGCCCTGACCATGAGGCAGCTGAGAAAACTACTCAACCCCGACGCCGCATCGACCACGGTGCGTGTCGTCGAGGCCGCGCAACGCCCCAATCGAGGCCCCGGTCACTGCCGTTGGTGCGGGGAATCCGTCAGTGTCGGTAGAGGTCACGTGGTCGGACACGGACCCGATGCCCAAATCGAGCATTGGCGATCCTGTCCGCCCTCGCCGCGCCGGCCCGAGCCAGGCACCCCCTGCACCGCGTGCGGGGTCACCCTGACCGATCGCGATGCCCACATGGTGATGGTCCGCGACGGTGAGGGGCGCTGGGAGCCCCGCCACACCCCACACCTGGACTGCACCAGCCATTCTCAGCCCAGTTGGGAAGACGTACTCGCAGAGCGGGAGGCCGACCGGGCCGCCGCACAGGCCGCTCGCCACGCCGCTGAGAAGAAGGCCACGGCCGCGGCCAAAGCCGCAGCCCGGCGTGCGGCGCGCAAGGCGGACGACGCCGCTGCCGCGCGCGCGGCCCACGAAGCCGAGCAGGCCCGGATCCGCGATCTGGCCACCGTCGCGCGGGAATCGGAAACCCTCTACGACAAGGCGATCAGCCCAGGTGTGCGGATGCGGCTGATTCAGCACACCGACACCTTGGAGGATCGGACCACCACCCAGCGATGGACCGTGGAAACCTACGGTGGACCCGCGTACGGCACGGACCCCGACGACCCTGCCGGGGGATACGGGCCCTTCACCCGGCTCGCCGATGCCCGGGAGCACTACCAGGGCTACCGGTATCAATCCGAACCACGCACCCCGGACCGCCGCCCCGCCGCGATACCGCGATGCCCGCCAGATGGGGTGAAGCACTGTGACAACTGCGGCAGCACCACCCCGAGCAACCCGATCCTGCCCGAGCTGGGATGGATGACCGCGAGCCTCGGCCTGGCTTGCGGGCCAGCCTGTTTCGATGCGATGGCCGATTCGCCCGGCCGCCACGCCACCCGGCACCACTGAAACCCGCGCCGGGCCTGCTAGCTGCCGAGCGAGGCGAAATTTCCAGGCGCCCGGGCGAATTCGATCGCATCGGCAACGGCCGGGGCCGGGCCCCGGTACGATCGGGGCCGTGGACTCCCTTGAGCGCGCCGTCGTGTCCTCCCGCGACCGTTTGGTGACATCGGTGTACGGGGTCCGCCGCGCGGTCGCCCAGCAGGTCTCGCGGGCGACGAACGCGGCCGGCGCGGTCGGGATGCTACTGGGCATGTGGTGTGGAAACGGCGACTGGAGCAAACTGTCACCCGTGGCGCAGGACCAGGCCGGGCACCGCGCGCTCACCGCGCTCGCCGCGGCATTAGCCGCCGCCCCGGAGCCCGAGCCCGCCGTGAACGGCCCGGTGCCGAGCGGAATCCCCCGCGCCCCGCGCCGGGCACTGATCAGGGACGGCCGACGCGCCGCCGGTGGCGGTGGCCCGGTTGGCGGAGCAGCTGAAAGTTGATGCGTCGCTGATCCGTTCGTACGGCAAGCGGGCACAAACCTGCACCGAGCATCGCTCTGGAGTCTGAGCAACCGACGCAAGAGAGAGTCTCTAAAACGTTCGCAAACCATGTCGAGAAAGGGCCCGCGGCCGCGGGCTATCGTAGTGGCTGGCCCACCACCGGCCGGGTGCCCCACCGCCGCGGCGCGGAGAAGAACGGACGAAAGATGAACCCCGCACCGGACATGATGCTGGGCCTCACCACTGCCAGCGTGCCGCTGCCGAAACATGGGCCAATCTCATCGTCTGAGCCCCGTACCGGGAGGAGCGCACATCGCCCGCGTCCCGGATTCGGCAATCACCGGACAGGAATGCGGCCGTGGTGCACCTTCCGGAACCCGCCAGCACCCAAATATCCGTTCAAATCGGCGTGGTTCCCGGACCATGCGTGCTCACCGACGACCAGAACACCCCACCCGGCCCGTGCTGCGTCGGTGAACTCCGGGGAGCTGGGCACCTCGGAGTTCCACTCGCCGATGCGCAGCCGAACCCAGTTGTCGGCGACCGTCACCGACGCGACGCCGGGGGTCTGCGGGGGTGCACCATCGGCACCGATGGCGAGGCCGAGTACGGACGCCAACCGCCGCATGTCCGCATCGAGTCCACCCCGCAGCGGATACAACAGTACGAAGGGAACCTCCCCCTCGGGCGTCTCCCCGGCCCAGCCCGTCATACCGATCAAGCGGTCGGTGTCGAGCCCCATCCACCAATTCAGGTCTTCCACGGCGAGAATCCTCCCAGCTGACGCGACCCGACACAACCAACCCCATCCTGGACATGATGCTAGGTCGCTGAGTAGGGGATTTGCGCAACGTGGCTGCGGGCCAGGGGAAGTAGTGCTAACGTCTAGGCAGCGCCGTAAGGCACTCCCTCCCTGCCTTCAATGGGGGATGTGGGCCCCACACCAGTGGGGATAAGTCGAACCTGGGGTTGTTATGGACCGCCGAGATCGGTTGCTCCCCGTATTCACGGGGATGGAAGGCCGGTCTGCATGCGTGCGACCGGCCTTCGTGCGTATATATGCCGCTCACCGGGTGTAACCCGTCATCGGAATGGCAGCGGCCATTCATCGCGGTGCCGGTGGAGCTGAAAACTATTGCGGCCGTAGCTGACTCAGGCGTGGAGCCGAGTTCGAACAGCTCGCGGATCGCGACGGCGGCAGCGAAACTACCGCGCCCCGCGGCGTTCCGTCTTCGCTTGTGCGAAGGGGGATTACACGACAAGTCTTGCCGTTTTCGGTGGTGATGGTGACGCTCATCGGGTCGGCTCCTGGTCGGCCTCGATAGTGTGGTTGTGGCCGGGGTCGGTGGTGCCATCCTCGTCGGGGACGTCGCCTTCGCAGCAGCCACTGTTGGCCAGCCAACTGTCTACGGTGGGACGTGAGACCCCCGACCAGCGTTTGAGATCCGCCTTGAAGCCGTTACGTGGCTCTGGGCCCTGTTCGCGGGCGGCGTTGCGCATCAACTTGCCTAGACTTGTCTTGGTGTACTCAACCCGTGCCTCCAGCTGGGCCAGATGCACGCCTTGGACCATTACGCGATGTTCGGCGGTGAGCTTGGGAGGTCGGTGGGTGTCGATGAAGTCGGCCAGCTCGCGGGCGGTGGCATCCCAATCCCGCACGAGTGGGTCGAAGTTGATGTCGACCGGGTTCCGCTTCCTTCCCCCGATGTGGGCGTCGTCCAGGTAGTGGCGTCGCAGGTTTTCGCGGTGCATCTCCTCGATGCTCTGCCCCAGCTGGTAGGCCTGGAACTCGGCCTGCTTCCCTGTTGGCAGCGGGTGCTTGGCCAGCAGGGCCGGCCAGATCTGTGCCTCGGGCCGAAGTGGCGGCCAATCCAGCTCTCCGGCTTTGGCGATGAGGTGCCAGTCGTGCCCGGTCGGATACTCCTTACGCACCAGCGGCGATGCCAGAACGGGGCACGCCCAAGCCATTTCGAGGCCGTGGTAGATCAGCAGTGTGGCACTCCACGTAGGCGTTGTCGAGGTGTGGCCGGTGCGCCGGTAGGCGCGATCGAGTTCGTCCTGGGTGACGTAGTGCCGGGTGTAGGCGACCGCTGTCATGTAAGCCACTTTACCTAACATGTAAAGTGGTTTACAAGTTGCGTTGGCGAGTTCGGAGACCGAGCGAGAACGCACGGGCCCACGAGGCGTACTGGAGCGAACCGACACACCCGCGCGGCCGAACGCACGAGCGCGACAGGCCGTGACGAGAGCTCCCGACACATGACGAATCCTCAGCACAGTCCACCGGCCCCGAGGTCGAGCCGATTCCTTGGGTATGCGACCGCGGAAGCCGATTCCGACCCGATCATGCGGAGCCTGCGACCCATTGATCCCAACAATGCGCCGCTCTACATTCCCGAGATCCACCTGGTGGAGATCACGATAAACCGGGCTACGGGAGAGTTGACCTGGACCACGGTGAAGTCCTTTCCGCTGTCCGGGACCTGACGGACGGCGCGTCGTGGCCACTCATGTGCTCGGAGCGGATCATTCGCCGCAGCGAGGTGCGGGCGGCGCCCAGGTCGTCCTCGCTCAATCGCTGTGTCAGATCCGATCCTGTTGGCCGGCCAGCCCGCCACTACGTAATCAGCTGCGCCAGTTACTGGTTCACTTATCGCCGCAAAGGGTGCGGACCAATGACGGATGGGGTGGAACGGCAAGGGGCAAATCGGTGAACTGAATATACACGCGGCAGCCGGATCCGATGGACGCGGCGATTCGGCTGCGGGAGTTGTGTTTACGATCCGGCGGCTCGAGCCTGGAGTTGAGGTCTGACACGTGGGAGTCGGTCAGCCTGGGGCACGGTCTGCCGGGCTGGGCTGGGCGGTTGCGAGCTCAGGTAGTCGATTCCAGCCCGGGAGATCTTGACGCGGCGCACAGAGCCGTTTCCTGCGGGGGTGGCCACGTCGACCAGTCTTCGCTGGACGAGCCCTTTGGCTCCCTCGGAGGCGCTGCCCTTATGGATCTGCATATGTTTGGCCAGCTCGGGGATGCTGAATGATTCTTGTTGATGTTCGCCGAGGAACATCAGGATGCGCCGCTGTGTTCTCCCCGGCCCGGAGATGTTTCGGGGGACTGGGCCCGGAGGTACCCACCAATCGTGCACCTGGGCACTGTCGTTCATGGCGCTCCTTCGGCCGGTGTGCATGCCGCCGACAACAATCGTAGAGTCCGGCGTTGCGTACGCGACCACCAAGGTCGGCACTCATCATTTGATTGCCGGTGGATCGCGCCGACCGGATCGGCGGTGAGTCTGACGGTGGGCGAGCGGTCTGCGTCGACTTGCCGGATCTTGTTGCCCGACAACGGTTGTCACCATCGCGGCTTCTGCCGGCGCGTTTGGTGATGACTGTGGCACAGGGTGGTAGTGGGCCATTGGGGACGGAAGTTGGCCACCGGCTACTGATTGGTTCCGGCGAGGGGCCGATGCCTTCGGCTTGACCAACGTCCCCGCTATCGCAGGTCCGTACGTGCACCCCGGCCTTTGGCTCGAGCCTTGGCTCGCCGCACCGCGGTGGCACGGTATCGATTGACCCCGCCACGTCCGGGTGCACGACTGTCGATGGGGATGCCTGCACGGGCGAGGGTCGAGGTTGTCGGCTGCCAGGAGAACCCTGGCAGGCGACATCGAGGTAACCGCTGACAATCCGATTCCCCACCAGGCCGCCACCTGATGGATGTCCCAGAGGTCGGTGTCGTCATGGATGCGCTCGATACGCACGACGCCGTCGAGGGTCACCATATCGGCGTCGTACCCCCACTTCTTGGTGTCGGCGAATTCCACGACGCCAGGCTCTGCGGGGGCGGCGTTGAGTGCCCAGTTAGCCCAATCGAGATAGAGGTTGTATTCCTGCGTCCACTCACCCTCATTCGGCATAGGCGCGGTGGACCTCGAGTGAGGCGACCGCGGCCGGTCATCGTGAGGCCGCGGTGCGGTCGTCGAGGTTGTCGCGCACCCGGTCTATGTCGTTCTGTCCGGCTGTTCGCCGCGCGGTCGAGTAGGGCAGGCCGGCGGCCTCAGCCAGATCTTCCCAGGTGTAGTCCGAGCGAGTACCGGTGCAATGGCGGGCGTACGCGATCAGCGAGCGGTGCGATCATCGCCGCGCCCAAGAGGTGCCCGACAGCAGCCACACCGCGGCCACGACCACCACCGCCGACACGATCAGCGCGGCCCCGGTACCGGCCATCACCCACAGCCGCGCCGCCAGGTCCATCTGACCGCCGAGCGAAAGACGAGTACCGGCTAGCGAGATCCCGACTCCGGCCAACACGATCAACATCCCCGCCACCCACATTGTGGTAACCCCGTCCCGCGCCGCGGACCGAACTCGTGCGGCCCCGCGTCCCGCGGCCTTCTCACGCTCCCGTCCCACCAAGTCCTCGAGCTCCCGTGCCGAGTCCTCGAACGCGGCCTTGTGCCGCTCGAACTCGGTGTGCAGTTCCATCATATGCGCGGCTGCCTCGCGTTCCCAGCGTGCCGTTACTGTCGCGGACTCGATCCGTGCACGCAACAGCAGGTACTGCTGTTGCAGCAGCTCGAAACTGTTGCGCCAGCCCATAGCGGGCAACAGTCGCAGAGCCCGATCCACGCTCCGGCGCGCACCGTCGAAATCACCACGTTGTTCCTGGCCCACCGCCAGGCGCGCATGGAACCCATGACTGTCCGGGTGCATCTGCAGCGCCTCACCGGCACGCTCGACCAGCAGTTCACCCAAACCATCACCATCGCCCGCCCGCGGCGCCGCCAGCGCGAGCCCGTTCAGCGCGATGTCGGCCGCAGCGCGGCTCGCGCGGCCCGTGCGCCACGCATTCCACGCCTGGTCGAAAAGCTTTCGCGCGTAGGCGATCTTGTACTTGTGGCTGGCGGCGAAGGCGGCGAACGCTTGCAGCGCGATCAGCAGCGGATCGTCCTTCCCGGCCGCGGCCGCCCACGGCGAGGACATCAGATAACGGTGCAGCTCCTCGCCGTCGAGCTGCCCGCGCAGCCGGCCCGCGTGAACGAGGAGAACGAACAGCGCTCCGTCCGCGTCCAGGGTCGGTAGCAGATCCTGTGCCGCCGCGTCGATCGTTTCCTGCGACTCCGTATGTTCGCGGGTGATGAAGCCGTAACCCAGAGCGAGCACCTCGGTCACCGCTCTGCGGTCCTGGGCGGCGACGTGTGCGTTGATCCAGTGTGCGCAGGATGCGGCAGTGTGCACCGAGGGGTCTGCCCGGACCCGCAGATTCCAGTAACGATCCAGGCAGATCAGCTCGGGACTTGAGAAGTCCGAACTCACCTGGAACTGCGGCTCGACCCCGGCCTCCACATATATGCGAGCGAGGCGGTCCGTCTCGAGCGACAACCGCGCCGGCCCGGCCCCACCCAGCGCCGCGATCTCTCCTTCGACAACCGCGTGATCCATCGGCAATCCCTCTCCTCGACGCCAATCATCTTTGCAGATCATGCCTCAACGCACCCCGATCACGCGCTATCTCTCGATCCGGGTTGCGGCGGTATCCAAGCAGACAGCGACCCGGCCGCGGGGCGGCGGGGTCGCTGATCGGGGAGCCCGAGTGTCGGTGTGAGCGTTCAGAGTTGGCCGATGAGCAGATCGGCGGCGGTGTTCGTGGCAGCGCGTCGCTGCGGTGAGCTCAATCTTCCGCACAGCGCGAACATGGCGGCGTGGTCGCCGTCGAGCCCAGCGCAGGCGAGCTGGCGGAACTCCGGTGTCGCAACGCCCGGCGCGGTCGGATCGGTCAACGCCCGCGGGAGCCCGTTCGACCACCGAACCGGCCGCTCACCCTCGTTGTGCTCTGGTCGCGGCGAGGATGTAGGGCCGTGCATTGGCCAGTTCGCGTTGCCAGTCGGGCCAGGTGTGGGTGCCGGTACGGGGCAAGTCCCAGACTGCGGGCACACCGACGCTGGTCAGCCGGCCCTGGAATGCCCGGGTCGACTGATTCGCCAGCAGCTCCAACCCGATGCCGGCAACTGCGTCGGCCGCGGTGGCGGTGTCGGCCAAGTCGGTGGCGTCGGGGATGCCGCTGCCGCAGGCGATGAACAGGCTCAGTCCACGCAGTTGCGGGGCGAACGTCGTCGGGTCGTTACGTTGCCACGCGGGACTATGGGGTGGCCACATGGAATCGATATCGAAGTTGCCGACCTCGTGCATCGCGAGCCGCAATTCTGCTTGTGTGGTCGGATCCTGGAGGTCGAAGAACCCGGACAGGGCCCCGGCGAAGGTGAACTGCTGCCGGTGATGCACCGCCAGGCTCAGTGCGGGCGCGGCGCTCATGGACAGTCCGAGGATCGCGTCGTGGTGCGGCGAGACGCCGAACCGGGCGAGGTAGGCGGGCAGTTCCTCGGTCAGGAACGTTTCCCATTTGTAGGTGGTTTTCTGACCGTTGGTGCTGCTGGGGGCGGACCAGTCGGTGTAGAAGCTGCTTTCCCCGCCGACGGGCATCACGACGGTGATGTTGTCCTGGGCGAATTGCCGCAACGCGTTGGTGTACACCGCCCAACCGTTGGCGTCGTCGCGGGCGCGCATCCCGTCGAGCAGGTATAGCGCGGCTGAGCCGCCGTGCCTGGCCCATTGCACCTGGACTCTGATCGGCCCCATCGTCGAGGGCACCACCAGTTCGGTATAGCCGCTGTGCAATGGTGCGGCCCGCGCGGGGGCTGGGCCCAGCATCGCTGCCGCGCACACCAGCCATGCGGCGGCGGCCACGGTGAACCAGCGGGCGCCGCGCGGCCGTGTCGTGCTGTGGCTGCCCGCCGTCGCGCGCGGACGGCCGGGCCCGTACCGCGACGGTGCACGGTCAGTCGAGTTCATGGCCGGCCTCAGGGTGCGGCTGATCCACCGCGATCGCGGCCGTGTTCTCCGCGACCGGGTCGGCCGTCGGCGCAGGTGTTGTGTCCGCTGTGTAGTCACGATGTCGGATCGCTGCGTCGAGCAGCCCGGCGATGCGGTGACCGGGTTCCGCGGTGTCGCTGCCGTGGTCGTGCGGAGTGTTCGTGCGGCGGGTGAGGATCCCGTCACCGGTGTCTTCCCAGACCGTGGGGTTGTAGGCGACGTCCTTGACACGCATGCCTGGGAACAACCCATCCCGCCACACATCGAACGACGATGGCGCGGCACCTCCCGCAGCGGCGTCACGGGCGTTGTCCAACTGCGGGATGGTGCCCAGAGGCCGTCGCAGGGTGTCGGCTTGCTGCGCAACTGCCTGAGCCTGTCCGGTGAAACGCCTCTGCCGCATGCTGATACCAAGGATCGCCTGCCAGTGGTCTTGCGGCACATTGACCGGCGGCCGTTGCACAGGTTGCGTGCTGGCGAACCCGATCATCGGGTCCGCGAGCATGGTGAGTATTTCCACTGCGCTCTCACGGCGCCCCAACATCGCCACAAAACGTGGCCCGTCCGGGGTATCGACGGACTCTGTGGCGTACCAGCCTCGACGCTCACTACCGGCTCGCTCGGGGTGCCACCGCACCTCGATCATGCGCGAGGGGTCGTCCCGGTCGCGGAACACGAACTGCTCGCCGGCCCGCAGGGCGTCGGCTCGGTCGCTGTCCATCTGGTGCAACAGAGCGTCTATCCAGTTCGAACGGTCGCCGCTGGCATCGAGTACCCGGTAGGAGTCCAGCAGCGGGAACTCCGCGGCGTGGTCGTGCCCGAATCCAGCGGTGCGGCGCGCGTCGGCGTCGCTGTGGAGCAGATGCAGGAGCCTGTCGCGATAGACCGTTGCCAGGAATCGGTCGTGCGCCGAGCGCTGTTCCTGCACGGCGGCGTCGGCGTCGTGGAACGCGTCGATCAAAGGGCCCAGCAGATCGCCGTGCTGTAAGAAGGAGCCGTACGAGGTAGCTTCGGCGTCGGCGAGGTCGGCCAGGTCATTACTGAGCGTGGCGCCGAACAGCGATCCGTCTGGTTCCCCACCCAGTTCCAGGATCGGTCGCGGCCACCCGGTGGTTGGGTCCAGGCGGGTAATCGCTGCTTCCACGCCGTCGGACAGGTACGTTTTGGCCTTGTCCGAGAGCCACATTCGCGCGGCGGCTTCACTGGTGAACGGTGGCGATTCCACAGTGAATCGATCTTCGGCGTTGAAGAAACGAGCCTGGTACGGGTCCACGACCACCGCGGTCTCGCCCCGGCTCCGGCCCGACATCAGCTGTGTCACTTGGGTGTGCAGTTGGGCGGGGTAACCGTGGAACGAGTGCAGCAGGGTGACCGTTCCTCGGTGCTGGTCCACCGTCAGCACCGCCGCTCGTGCACCCCAGGCGGACCGATTCCCTTCTCGCCCGGCTGTGTACTCCGCGAGCCGTCCGGCGATCCAGGCGTAGCCGCTCTCGAGTGAGTCTGTCCCTGCCACGTGCACTGCGCCGTACTCGCGCACGGCACTGTCGAACGCGGCGACTTCGCCGATCACTAGGCGGTAGCGAGTGGGGTCGATCGCCCGTGGGTTCTCGTATACGGTCGCGCTCGCAGCGCCGGGATCCTCCACTGGGGCAGGGCTCACGTCCGGCTCCGGATTGGCTGCGTGGATTCCCGGTTCCGGGCACAGTGACGTTGGTCGAGTTCATGTCCGGGCCCTGTGATGCGGTTCCATGCCCAGCGACGTTGCAGCCGGGTGGTTTTTGGGGTGCGGTCCGGTGGCGGCGCGGAGGCCATGTGGGTGGCCGCGGTCAGCAGACGGCTGATACCCGCATCGTCGGGTTCGGTGCCGATGCCTGCCTCTGCCGCAACGCTGTCGGCGATGTGCATGGCCTGTTCTCGTGCCGGGCTCATCTCTGCTCCTGACCCGTTGCGCTGCTGACCGAGGTCGATTCAGCCCAGCTCATAGCCCCGCCCAGGGTGTGGCTCGTGGGCGTCGGGCACGCCTGTCGTCGCTGCTGTGTCCGGCCCTTCGCGCGGCGGCCGGGAGGCTGATAGCCCTGGTTCTCTCGATGCTGCGGAGTCGAGCAGTCCGCCGATGCGCTCTCCGTCCCTCTCGGTGTCCGCGGTCCTCGCGCCGTGCTCGGTCTCGACGTGGCGTTTGTGCAACGTGAAGAGCTGTTGGACGATCTCGCCGGCGGTTCCGTTGCGGTGGTGGACCGACTCGACGGTCATGGCGCCGTCGGGTTCGGCGATCTCTCGGCTGATGTCCAGCCACACCTGCTCATCCGGTGTTGCGTAGCGAATCATGGTCTGCACAGCCCAGAGGTAGGCCGAGTCCAGGTCGGGGGCTTTGAGTTGTGGGCTGGGCTGCGACCTGGGGGAGAGCGGGGTCGCGTTGTCGTTGCCGATGGACACTATGTGTTCGCGCAGATCCGGTGGGGTGCTCAGCAACCGAGCCAGGCGGCGGTCCTGCCCGGTGTAGTAGGTGGCAAACTCCGCCGCGATCTCCGGCTCGTCGCGGTGGCTCCGCAGGTAGTCGTCGAGTTGCTTCTCCGCCTTCGCGATCGACGCGGCCAGCTGCGGGTCCGGCTCGGAATCGAGCAGAACATATTCCGGGCCGTCTTCGGTATAGACGACGTCGGGAGCGTTTTCGATGTTGTAGAGCTCGAACAGTCGTTTCTCCAATGCTTGGGCCGTGGCCTGCACGGACTGACCATCGATTCCGGGGGCATCTGACTTCGTCACTGTGAGGACCTGTGCGGCCCTGGCGGACTGGGCTTCCCACTCGCTCAGCAGGTTGCCGGGTTCTCGCGCGAGCCACTGGTCGTTGTGCTCGACGGGATAAAAGTTCAGTGCCTCGTTCACCGCGACTCGAGCCGCCTCGTCCAGCCCGGCGGTGCGAGCGGACGCGGCGATGTCCCTGGCGGTGGCCCGCAGGAACTCGCCCCGCGCTAGTCGGTCCTCGTCCGGTTCGTCGAGAACGGTGATGAGGGTGTGGTGCAAGCTGGTCATCAGGTGGTAGTGGTGCAGCTGGGCGCCGATCATGGCTTGCACGGCGGCGAGGGGATCCGATGATGTGGTGTCGGACAGGGGGTTAGACATGGATTACCTCTGGATGTTCGAAGCAGGGGACCCGCCGCGGCCGACCAACGGTGCGCGCGGTGAGCGTCGGATGCGAGCTGTGTGGCCTCGGGGTGAGCGTTTGATACGCACTACCACCCGGCTTGCACCGCGGGAGTGCGTAGAGGTACTGCGGGAACGCTCTGTATGGGTGGGCATTGGATCCTTCCGAGAGCGGTGGGTGGGCGATGCGGCGAGCGCAGTCAGCGGGGATTGTCATTCGTGCGCTCAACCGAGCCGAAGATGATGCGGCACAAGACATCACAAGTGCGAGCCTGGTACAGGCGGCGGATGCGGAAACCGCAGTCGGTCAGTTCAGTCGAGTTCGTGGTCGATGGTGGGATCCCGCTCGTGCTCGAGGGCAGCGGGCATCGCGTGCGGCGTGGTTTCCGGTGCTGTGCGGTGTTCGGGTGGCTGTTGGGCGCGAGCGATCTCGATCAGTCCGGCGATCCGCTCTCCGGGCTCGGTGTGCGGTACTGGATCGGTGGCCGTCGCACGCTCTGGGGAATGTTCTCCTGGTCGACCTGCTGTGGGGACCATGCCTTGCTCGTGAGGATCGTTGTGCCAGGTGAACGGGTTGTAGGTGATTGCCCCTGTCCGTGATCCGGGGAACAGTCCGTCCCGCCAGAAGTCGAACACGCGGTCCGGCGGGTAATCCCGGCCTTCCCCCCGAACCGATTCGATCGTGGTCGCCTGGCCGGTTTTGTGAACGGCGAACGGCCGCCGGAGCGTATCGGATTGGCGGGTGAGCTTATGAACCTGCTCGGTGAGGCTGCTGTGCAGGTAGTCCAGGTCCAAGATCTCGTGATCGTGCTCGCGCGGGATGTCGACCGCGGGGCGCAGCACGGGCGTGGTGGTGCTGAATGCGGGCATGCGGTCGGTCAGCATGTGGAGCATCGCGCGCCCTGTCGTTTGTCGCCCGAGTATCGCGACGAACGTCGTACCTTCTGGTGTGTGCCGGTGTTCGGTGGCGAACCATCCTCGACGGTGCAACGGCACTGCGCTGCCGGTCCACAGGACCTCGATGAGGCGGGAGGCGTCGCGGCGGTCGTGGAACCGGAAGACACGTCGTTGGGTCATGACCCGGTCGGCCTCGCGGCGTGCGGCGCTGACGATCGAGGTGTCCCAGGTGGTGTGTGCTGGGTTGTCGCGCCGGATCCGATAGAGGTCGCGCAGCGCGAACATCGCCGGATGCGAGTCGGTCTCTGCTGGATGGTTAACGATTTGAGTGGAACGCAGGCGGTCTGCGAGCCGGTCTCGGTAGACCGTCTCGCCGAACAGATCGCTGGCCGAGGTTTGTGCCTGCAGCGCGTGTTCGGTGTTCTGGTAGGCGGTGAGCACGCTCGGTGAACCCGGCTGCACCCTGGCCAGGAACGCGTCGTCAGCGTCTTCAATATCGATCAGACTGTTGCACAAATTCGCGCCGAAATCTGGTCGCTGGACGGCGAATTCGAATACCGGCCGGGGCCATCCGAGGGTGGGGTCCAGGCGAGTGATGGACGCTTGGACGCCGTCCATCGGCCCTCGTTCGCCCCTCTCTTGGAGCCATTGGCGCGCTGTTGCTTCAGCCTGGAAGGGTTCAGATTCGAAGGTGACCAGATCCTCGTCGTTGTAGAGGCGGGCGCGATAGGGCCGGGAGAAATCCGGCAACAACGCACGGGATTGCGCGGTCACCAGTTCGCTGACTTGGCCCAGCACTGCGGCGGTGGGACCGTACAGCGAGGAAACCAGTCCGGTTGTCGCGTTGGCTCGGTCCACCTCGATGATCGCTGCGCGGGCACCGTCGGCTCGGGCGCGGTGATCGGGTTCGAGGTATCCCTTCAGGTGCTCCTGCAGCCACGAGTGTGCGGTGCTCAGCGAGTCGGCGCCCACGACGCGGACTTCCCCGATCTCGTGGCTCGGCCGCCTGATATGCCTGATCGGGCCGACCACGACTCGGTAGCGGCTGTGGTCGATGTCGGCTGGGGTAGTGATGATCTGGTCGGGTCCGTTCTCAACCGAGCTCATAGCCTTCTCCCGGGGTCGGATGCTGGTAGCCCAGCGTGGTGGCCGACGTCGCTTCCGAGGGAAGGTCCATCGATGGTGCTGGTGACGGGTCGACCGCGGGGGTGGCGGTGGCCAGTAACCGGCTGATCCGCGCGCCGTGCTGCGCCATGTCCACGGCCACCTCCGCGGCCTCGTTCATCTCCGGAGCCGGGTTCTCGAGGCGGTGCCGTTCATCTGCGTAGACGGACAGGTAGATGTCGCGTTCCTCATCCCTGTTGACGCCGTCCATCGCATAGGTTTCTTCCCACTCACGGCGTTCACGCGGCCACGGGTCGGTGTGATCGCCCCAGACCGCGTCCCACGCTGCACCTTTCGCAGCCGCCAGCTCCGCGGCCAGCTCCGAGCTGGTCCCGGCGGTATGCAGTCTCGCGTCCACCCGCGCCTGTTCCGCTGCCAGCCCGAGATGTTCTGACCGCCACTGCCTTTCGGCGCGATACATCGGGTCGGCGAGTGTGCCGGCCTGGTCCAGGCTTCGGAATTCGACCGAGGTGTACGGCGAATCACCGACCCGCAGATCGTGTCGTGCGTTGTCGGTGATCTCCCGCATCCGCTCCGGGGCGTCAGGCCAGTCCTCGGTCACCTGGGTCAGCCACGCCCAGTCGGCCGCGTCCGGGCCGCTGAGCCAGGCTGCCGAGATCGCCTCAGCCCGCTCGGTGAGTTGTCGGACCTCGGTGTCGCTGTCCGCGGCGGCGATCGCCCCCCGCATCCGGTACATCTCGGTGAATGCCTCGCGCATGGCCTGTTCCTGTGCTGGATCCATCGCCCGTTACTCCTTCCTCGATCTGCCGGCGCCCAGGACCGCCCTCGTGGTGCCCGCTGGCGGGCCAGCGGCGGGGTCGTCGACGGTGCACCGATCCGGGAGGGAGCGATCGGCAGGGCCTGTTCCCCGATGCGGTGCCCGGCGCTGCGCGATCGCAGCGACGCGCACCGCCGCGCCTGCGGCGACGTGAGCGGCCAGGTCCAGCCCGGCCGCGCGCGTGGTGGAGGCGAAGGCTCCGACGGTGGCCCGCACGAACCCGCTGCGTCCGCACCGGTACCCGTCCGGCTCGCCGACTAAGGCGCCGATGACGTGCCGCGCACCGGCCGGCTGGTCGTGGTCCAGCAGGACACCGATCACCGCCGACGCAGCAGGGCCGGGATGCGATGATGCGTTGTCGGACAGGGGATCAGACATGGGATTACCTCTCGGTACCGGACGTGAGCGGCTCGGCCGGCGACGGCACGGCTCGTGATGGTGTCCTGGCAGGACGGGGAAGTGCGGTGACCGCGCGATGCCGTCGGGGCGCCCGGGCGCCGGGTCCATATCCGGGTCGTCTCATTCGAGCTCATAACCGGCTCCGGCCTGTGGTTCGTGTTCGCTGCGTGCGGTCACCGCAGCTGCAGGATCTGGATCGTCGTGCTCTGGATGGGTGGTTGTGGGCTGTGGTTCGCTCGGTGTGGCGGCGTCGAGTAACTGGCGGATGCGCGCTGCGTCGCGGCCGGGATCCGAGGTTGTGGCTGTGGCTCCGCCGTCGTGACCGAGGGCCTGGAGATTTGCTTCCGCGGTGTAGGCCGAGTCGTAGTTTTGTCGTTCTTCCTCCCGGTTGGCCGGGTCGATGCGGTACTGCCGTTCCCATGCCTGCCGTTCCGGCGACCACTGGCCGGCGCTGGCCGTACGGGTGTCCCTGAGCTGGGTTCGGGCGTGGGTCAGTTGCTGGCGCTCCTGGGCGGTGATATCGGGTGATTGCAGCCCGGCATCGATACTGCCCAGATGGGCCGCCTCGTCGAGATGCTCGTCGCGCCAGCCGATTTGCTGCCGATACAGCCCGTCGATCAAGATCCCGGCCTGAGCCATGCTGCGGGCCTGTATCGGGGTATAGGGTGTCAATCCGGCCCGCAGATCGTGGCGCACGACATCCATTTGGCGTCGCATCGCCTCCGGCGCCTTGTGCCAGTCCAATGCGATGCCGTGCAGCCATTCCCATTCGGCGGCGTCCGGTCCGGTCTCCCACGGCTGTGCAATCGCGTTGTGCTGATCTGCGAGGCGATCGAGCTCTTCGTGCGCTTCGGGGATTCTTTCGGTCACCACCATCGCCTGGCGCAGCCGCATGACCTCCGCGAACGCCTCTCGCATGGCGAATTCCCGTGCTTGGTCCATGGCCCGCTACTCCTGCCCCGCCGAGCCCGCGACTGTGACCACGTCACCGGCGGGCGGGTCGGATTCGTCGGTGACGTCGAACCATCGCGCAGGGACCGGGGTGGTTGGTAGCGTCTGTTCGCCGGTGTGGTGTTCGGGGGTGCATCGCCATATCGGCCCGTTGGCCGCGTCGAGCAGGATCCGCAGCTGGGGGTCGAGGTGGTAGACGCACCAGCTGGACATCGCCGAGCCGCCTTTGGCGCGGGCCTCTTCCCAGCCCTGGTGCAGGGCAGCGAGCCGGAAACACACCTCTGTGTGCCGCCACCATTGCGCGCACCAGGTGAAGGTGCCTTCCCTGTTCCCGCTCAGCAGTCGCCGCGAGATCACCTTGGTCAGCCACTTCTCGACCCAGTGCGAGAAGTGCGCGAATTCCGGTGGCGGTGGTGGCTGGTTGGGGGCGCTCATATCTCCCACCCGCCGTCCAGTTCGCGTGGGGTGATCGCCGAGCCCGGTGTGGTCCAGATCGGGTCGTCCCAGGTCGGTGTCGCGGCCGCGGCGCCGCCGTACAGCGCCAGCGACTCGGCGATGACCTCGGCGTGCTCGGTGTCCTGCCACCAGATTTTTTTGCACAGGATCGGTTTGTTGCCGGGGAATCGGATGACGGCGCGGTCTTTGGGCAGTGCGCCCAGCTCGCTGGGGTCCAGGATGGGTTCCGCGCGCCAGCTGCGGGTGACGTTGCCGCCGTGGCCCATGCTCACCGAGCGGTCGGACACGTCGTGCAGGCCGATCAGGTCGGACCACCGTTTGAGGTAGGTCATGTCGCCGATGCCGCCGCCGTACGCCTCGACGCTCTGGGCGACCATTTTGTTCAGCCCGTCCTCACCCCAGATCTGCCGGCCCTGTTCGAGGACCTGCAGGAACGTCATCAGCACCACGCCGTGCCCGCCCGCATACGTGTAATAGTTGGGCAATTCGGACAGTTTGCAGCAGTTCGCGGCCTCATCGAGGACCCCGAGCAGCGGGACTGCGAGCCTGCCGCTCGCGCGTGAGCGCGCGACCGCGAGTGCTGCTTCCAAGACCTGCCCGACCAGGGCGGTCATCAGCGGTGCGGCGCTGTCGGCGCCCTCCATCGACAGTGGGTACAGGCTGTCGGTTGAGGTGACAAAGGCGAGCGGATCGAATTCGGGCAGGCGGTGCGTCGGGGGCTCGCGGTCGATGTCGATACTGATCCCCGAATGCAGATCCCCGTAGACGCTGACCCGGAGGCGTGCCGGAGGTGTGGCCACCACCGCGTAGGACTGGTCCGAGAGCACGTTCAGGAAACGACGCGCCATATCGAAGACTCCGTCGCGTTGCCGCGCTGTCACCGACTGCATCTCTGTAATGCGTTGCGCGGCACGGATATCGCCGCTGCGGATCAGGATCAGCTGCGGGGTCTGGTCCTGATCGCGTCCGAGCCACTCGGCCACATGCAGCAGGTCCCCGCCCACCCGCGCCGCAGCCAGCATGTACAAGGCCAGTAGCTCCTGGGCCGCGCCATCGAAATAGGCGTCCACGCGCGCGCCGGGCTCTTTCGACGCCGTGGCGAAGAAGGAGGCGAGTTTGCGGGCCGCGGCCATCGAGTCGACCCGCGCCAGATAATCGACCCAGAATCCCAGTTGCCGTCGCCCGGTGATGCCCTGCAGGTCGCATAGCCAGATGCTGCCGCGCCGCTCACGCCCCAACCGGGTATGCACATACAAATCGGGTTTGTTCGAGGTGGACAACACCGGCCCCGGGGCGTCCAGGACTGCCGGGATCGCCCAGGCCATCGTCTTTCCGGTCCGTGTTCCGCTGACGATGGTGGCGGGCATTTCCCAGCTCAGATATACCGGCCGGTTGCCCGACACGGTGCGGCCGAGCTGGACCCCGGGCCGGGTTTTGGCGTCCTGGGGGGCGTCGGCGAGCAGCCGCGCAGCCAACTCGGTGATGTCCGTGCCGGTGACACCGGTGAGGGTGTTCGTGGGTTGCATGGTCCGCGCCGCAGAGTCCAATGGTGCCCGGTGCACCCAACGTCGCCACCCCCAATCGGCGCCGACGGCCGTGACTACGAACAGGACCACGCCCGTCAGGTCGGACTGCCACGGCCAGCGCCGCTTGTGGTCGGCTACCTCCAGCAGCGCCGCGAACGGATTGACGCTGACCGGTAGTCCCGCCCACAGGCTGCCGGTCGCCCACGCGACCCACACCAGCAGCAGCACGCCGAGCGCGATCAGCAGCGCCAGCAGCATCCACACCTCTTCGGACAGCACGCCCTTCTCGCGCCGCCGGGTCTGCCGCGACGCCATCACGCCCCCACCGCCCCGCACTCGATAACCGAGCCAGCGGGTCCCGGTGAAACCGCACGGGCCTGCCGGTCACCGTGCCCGGCGCGCGTCGAGCGGATTCGCCGTGTCATCAGCGGTCCCCAATCGGCTCGATCTGCACCGGCAACGCCGGCGCACCCAAGGTGAACCGGAAACGCGGTATGGCGGTGGCGGCGTCCTGGCTGTGGAAAATGAACCGTTGTCCCAGGTGTGAGAGCACGATGTCCATCTCCGCCAGCGCGTATCCCAGGCCCAGGCACATGCGTGTCCCCGCACCGAACGGCAGCCACGCGAATCGGTGCGTCGTCTGGTTGTGCCGGTCGGGCTCGAAGGCCTCGGGGTCCGGGCCCCAGAACCCGGCATGACGGTGGGTGACGTATGGGCTGATCGTGACCGTGCACCCTGCCGGGATCGCGACGCCGCAGAGGTCGGTGTCGAGGGTCGCGGTGCGGCCGATCACCCAGCTAGACGGGTACAGCCGCAGCCCTTCGCGTGTGATGTTGACGGTGATCGCACGGGCCAGCCGCGGCGAGCGGTGCATCCGCTGGCGCCACCGCGCATACACCGCGGGGGTGCGGATCAGCGAGATCCACGTCCATGCCAGTGAATTCGCGGTGGTTTCGTGCCCGGCGAGCAACACTGTGAGCGTCTGGGCCGCGATCGCCTCCCGGCTGTAGCCGGCATCGAACAGCGCAATCAGCGCCGGGCCTCGCTCGGCCGGTGGCTGCCGATCGATCATGTCCCCGATGACCTGCAGGACACGGTCACGAACCGGGGCCAGCTGCGCGGGCGGTGGCAGCATCACACCGCTGGAATCCAAAACTGCCATGGCCGTGCGCATCTCGGCGGCCAGGACGTCGATCTCGCGCCACCCGAGCAGCACCTGCGCGATCACCCCGAGGGTCAGCCGGCTCATCGCGGCGGTGAGATCGGGCTGCTCGCCGCGTACCGCGTGCTGGTGAAGCTGCGCTGCGAGGGCTTCGGTGTGTGCGGTGGTGGCGTGTTCCAGGCGCCACGGGTCGCGCATCGCGGCCTTGAGCACCAACCGTTCGGCCTCGTGCCGGTGCTCCGGCGCGGTCAGCACCCCGTCCGCGATGTGCTCGCGGAAATACATGTTCGCGCCGGTCTCCTTGGTAAAGGTGGGATCGGTCAACACCGCCCGGATGTGGTCGGGGTGCTTGAGCAGCACATGGCGGCCGGGCACAAGCCACAGCACGTCGGTGTCCGCGGCCAGCCAGCGGTCAATGACGGCGTGCATGGCCTTGGCCGCATCGGCGGCGGCCGCTGTGTTGGTGGATTTCATCGAAAACTCTTCCGGAACAGGGACATTCGAGTCAGGAGGCGACCGAGCGTGGCGCGCAGGTCGGCAACAGAGGTGGTGAGCCGGTATGCCCACAGCGGCGGCGGTGACGGGCTGGTCACCGTCCACCCGCCCGGGGTGCGCGTAATGCGCGCTAGCCGCCTCACCGCGCTGTGTCTGCCGTGTCGGGTTCGGGGATCCGGGGTCATGGCCCGGTTCCCGTCGTGTCGTGGCCGGCTCGGCCTGCGGGAATCACCATCGCGGCCGACATTGCGGCGCCGGCCGCGACGACCAGGGCGATGACCAGGAACAGATGGTGTAGTGAGGTCAGAAACAGCTGGGGGGTGCTGGTGGACAGCATCGCGGCCAGGACCGCAACCCCGAGCGCGCCACCGGTCTGCCGTGCGGTCAACCCCATGCCCAGCCCGGCGCTGATACTGGTGGCCGGGACGGTCGCGGCGGTCACCAGCGACAGTCCCGCCACCGTCATGCCCACCCCCGCGCCCAGCACGACCGCCAGCAGCGACCACAGCCCCCACTCCCGGGCCGGGCCCACCGCACCAGTCGCGAACACCGCGCACCCGCCGGCAACCAATCCCATTCCGGCCGTGCACAACCAGCGTGCCGCGGCCCGGCGGCCGCAGACCGCCGCAGAGACCATCGCTGAGATCCCCACCAGACCGATACAGCCGGCTGTGGTCAGCAAGCTCATCCGCCACACCAGTTGCAGAAACTGCGGCGCGGCCAGCAGCACCGCGAACATCGCGAAACCCAGGCAAGCGTTCACCGCGTTCGACACCGCATATGCGCGGCAGCGCCACAACCGCACCTCGAGGGCGGGCCGGTCATGAGATCGGCTGCGCCACACCGCACCCGCCGCGGCCAGCGCCCCCGTCGCGATCACTGTCAGGGTGATCGGGGCGGTATAGCCCCAGTGGTGTCCCTCGGTGATCGCTGCGACCACCGCGCCGATCCCTGTGCACAGCAGCAGCACGCCGGGCACGTCAGGGGCACCGCGACGGTTCGGTGCGTGGGCCGGAATCGCGGCCATGACCCCGATCAGCAGAGCGCCGCAGATCGGCAGGTTGATCACGAACAAGGACCGCCACCCCCACACGTCGACCAATACGGCCCCGACCGCGGGCCCGATGGCCGCGGCCAGTGCCCCGGTCGCGGCCCACGCGCGGATCGCCCGTCGGGCCGCCGCGGGGGCGAGGTCGGCCAGCAGCGCGCCCAGCGCCGTCGGCAGTAACAGCGCCGCCGCGGCGCCCTGCACCACGCGAGCACCGATCAGTACCCCGGTGTCCGAGGCCACCGCGCACGCCGCCGAGGCGAGCGCGAACCCGGCCACTCCTGTGATCAGCACCCGCCGATGCCCCAGGGTGTCCGCCAGTCGGCCCGCGGTCGCCAGCAGTGCCGCGAACGCGGCCGCATATCCCGACACGATCCAGGTCAGGCCCGAGCCTGCCGCCGGGAACCGTGCGGCGATCGCAGAGTACGCCAGGGTCACGATCGCGCTGTCCAGGAACCCGAGAAATGTTGCACCGCACGCGATTACAAGCAATCCCAACGGCATCTCGCGTCGTATGCCCGGGGGTGCGACGCGCCGGGATCGGCCGCGGCCGTGCTGAGTGCGGGTCATAGCCCGGACCCCCGTCCGCCCTCGACGCCGGACGCGACCTCGAGCTGGGCGGCCAGGATCGGTTCCTCGACACGTTCGGACGTCACGAAGACGGGTCCGTCCCGGGGCCCGAGCGCAGGTTCGCCCACGCGCGCCTGCTCGATGTGCTCGGCGATATCGGCGCCTTCACCGGCGACCGTCGGCATCGTCGAGCCGGCATCGGCGTCGCCGGAACGCATCTGGGGCGCAGACGGCGCCTCGACCTGCTCGGCGGGCATCAACTCAGGGACCCGCTCGGAGGGCACGAATATCGGTGCGCTTTGCTGTATCGGTTCGGTCTGAGGCCGCAACAGCCGGCGCCACAGGCCGAAATCCACAAGGAGTCTCGCGAAGCGGGCGTTACCGGTCTCCGTCGTCCCCGTCGAATCGGACGCAGCCCCGCCGGGACGCGTTTTGGACGCAGCGGTCCTCTCGGCCTGCTCGGCGAGAACCGGCTCCTGGACCCGTTCGGACGGCGCCGAGACCGGGGCGGCCTCCTGCTCGAGCGGGGGCTGGCCCACGCGGGCCTGGTCGATGCGGTCGGCGACATCGGCGCCGGCGCCGGCGCCGGTCGGCATCCCCGCCCCTGCCGCGACGTCGTCGAGGTGCATTTCGACCAGCCTGTCGGCCAGTTCGGCGGTCATCTCGTGCCCCGAGTCGATCCAGCCCGCCCCTTCCTTTGCGCGCTGCTGGGCATCCGCGATCACCTGCTCGGGGTCCAGGCCGGTCTTTTCCCGCAACTGCACACCCAGCAGCCGGGCCCGCTCGGCGTGTTCCGGACTCAGATCCCGGGTCGCGACCGCCGCGGCGAAGTCGCCCAGCAGATCGTCGAAGGTGTGCTGGAACTCCCGTGTGGTCCCCGCGCTCGCGGCGAACGTGCGGGCTTGCTGCACCGATCGCAGGCGTTCGCGGGTTTCCTGCAGCCTGGCTCGGTGTAGCTTCATCCGCGCGTCATGCTCGGCGGCGCGCCGTGCGGCATCGGCCTCGTAGCGGGCATCGCGCCGGGCACGGGACTGGTCTGACACCCGGTTCCGGAAAATCTGCCGACGGTCCCGGTCGCGGCGTTCGCGATCCGCGCGGGTGCGCATCGCACTCGCGGTGACCTGTGTGGCCGCGGTATGCAGGTACGCGACGAATTCCCGGCCCGGGTCCTCACCCTCGGGGGCGCTCACGCCAGCACCTCGATCAAGTCCACCAGCCACGGCCCGCCCGGTTCGGTCCGGGCCACCCGCATGTGCACAGGGAACGGCGTCAGGTCCGCTCCACTGCTCGGATGCTCGGTAACAACCAGCACGCGACTGATCGAGGACGCGGTGTCGGCGGGGGGATCTTCGGCGCCGAATCGCGCCCGGCCCAGCACGCGCACATCCGCGGTAGCCCACTGCGCCCACTGCGCGCCGGTCACCGGCCACAGCGTCACCGCGGAATCACCCAGTGCCCGAAGGTATCCGGGCTCGATGAGCGCCGCCGCGGACTCGAGTGCGTCCTGCGGGTCCTGCACGGCCGGGTGCGCACTGAACACCGCGGTCGCCGCCGTGAGCAACACCTCCGGCGCCGAACACGAGTCGACCCGCGTATACGGGGCAGGGAAGGTCCCCGGGCCGCAGCCTCGTGCCGAGGCCGGGCCGGGCGCGTTCTGGCGCACGCCGCACGCGGCCACCTCGGCGGCCAGCGCACAGATCAGGGCCGCCATCGTGGACCTCCTCGCCGAGCGTGCGATGCTCACCGCGGCCGTCCGTCCGGGATGATCAGCTCGGCCAGGTCGTCGGGGTCCCATTGCTGGAAGCCGACCCGCCGGCTCCAGTCCTCGGCTGCGTTGTCCGGGGCGACACTCAGATCCAGCACGACCAAGGCGTCCGCGCAGCTGCGTTGCAGCGCAGCGGGTTCCACGCCTTCGCGGGTCACCGTCAGGTGCAGGATGGCGGCGTCGGCATCGACCGCAGCGCGGGTCTTGCCGGCTAGCCACACCGCTTTCTTGGCTGCGCCGAGGTCCGCTGCCTGCTGGTCACCGCGCGGATGGTCACGATCGGCCATGTGGAAGTGCCCGTGCCACACCGGAGCCCCGTCCGGGCCGCACACCGCGTACCGATCCTCCTGGCCGTAGCCCGCGGCCGACAACGCGATGTGCGGTCCCGCGCTGGCCGCTGCGGCCGCTGCCGCCGCCCGCTCGCCGGTGGCACGCACGCGCAGCGCGTCGTAGTCGATATCGAGCTGACGAAGGAGTTCGGCCTTGAATTTGCGGAACAGGCTGCGTGTCGCCATGCCGTGGGTCTCGGCCCACCGGTAGTAGTCGGCGTAGGTGCGCAGCCCGCGCAGCTGCGCCGCACCCTCTCGCACCGTCTGTGCCGCGGCGCCCCACTCGTCCTTGTTCTCGCTGCTCACCGCGGCCGTCCTGACGGAGTCTCCGGTGAAGCATGGTGTGCGGCATAGGAGCTGCTCGACACTGCAGCCTGGCGTCTCGGCGATGTTCCCGTCTCGCACACGCTTTGCGCGCCGGCTCTGGCTCTTTTGCTTTCGGCCAGTCCCGGGCGGTCGATGGCGCCGTGGGACAGATCCTCGGGACGATGCCCGAGGTGCCACCGTCGTGAGTCGAATGGGCAACGGAATACCGACAGGCCGTGGCGGCTGCGGTGGTGGCGGCGCACCCGCCGCGCGTCGCGGCGGGTGCTGTAGCTGCGGTGCGCGCACCCTTCGCACCAGGTGAAAAAGATCGGTGGCGAGTCGAACCCGCGCCGCCGGGCCTGGCGGGGTGTGTCCTGCTCGTCCGTGATCTGGCCGTACCGCACGCGGGCGCGGTCCTCTAACGTGGAAACCATGTGCAGAGTCACCTTCTGCGCTGAGAGAAAGAGAATGAGTGGAAGTGGGCTCGTCACGGCGCCAACCGCGTCGAGCTCGTGGGCCTCCTGACCGTTGCTACCGGTCAGGAGGCGTCACCGAATTCCGGTCAGATCCAACCGAATAGGAGCGACAACAGATCGGCGATTCCGAGAACCTTATTGGCGACCGCTGATCCAGTGTTCAAAATGGCTCCAAAATCGGGCATGATGACCCTTCCTTTCATGGGATGGAATTACTTGCCCCTCTATGAGAACGCCGAAAGAGGTTGTCCGTCCAGGGGTTTCGCCACCACTGAGTCTTATTCAAAACCCCATGTGATTGAGAAGAAGAATAGCCCGCGGGCGGCGTCGTATGTGTCTCGGTAGGTGTGGTGGGGGCGGCGGTAGTCGGTGTGGAGTATTCGCCATGACTTGAAATGGG
>Ga0185299_10000952_pt1 | contig 65844 bp, 55 predicted proteins | sample PaiPotPPA55metaG_FD_128002 | JGI IMG/M metagenome (GOLD analysis project Ga0185299, IMG submission 128002) | Iron sulfur acid spring bacterial and archeal communities from Banff, Canada, to study Microbial Dark Matter (Phase II) - Paint Pots PPA... ... | reverse complement strand
CACGGTAACCGCCTTCAATCTTCAGTCAGGCTGCACCGAGAATCCCAGCCCTTCGTGGAACGAGAGCCATGTGGATCGCAACCACGAAAATCCAACCGACTCGAACAACGGACCCAGCGATACGCCTATGGATGGGTTCGTCAAAGCCGCAGCCGGCGATGCGCAAGGCAATCATTTCTACGATGTCCTCGGCCATCGCGCGATGGGCTATTTCGTAGGCGACAACCAACTGAACTACTACTATTTTATGGCGTCCAACTTCGCCACCTCCGACCGCTGGTTTTCGCCGGTTATGTCGCGTACGCAGCTCAATCGCATGTACCTGTACGGGGCCTCGTCATACGGGCACGCGTATCCTCTCAGCAGCAACAGCCAGATTCTTACGGGTCAAACTATATTCCAGCTGATGCAGGACAATAACGTAAGTTGGAAGATTTACGTCCATCCTGACGCCACCCTCTGTGCCACTCCGCAGTGCCTGGCAAAGTACTCGTACTTGAATCAATGGAATTACATTTCCACTGTCGTCAATAACTTGCCCAACCAGCTTGTGCCGGAGTCGCAGTTAATCGCCGACATGCAGAACGGGACGCTGCCCCAGGTTTCTTTCCTCGAACCAGCAGGTTACCTCGAACTAGATGAGCATCCGGGGACGGATGACGGCCAACCGGTCGGCAATCTTCAGACCGGCGTCAAGTACATCGCGGGCATTATCAATACATTGATGACCAGCCCATCGTGGAAGGATACGGTTCTGATTTTGACTTATGACGAAGGCGGTGGCTTCTATGATCACGTGCCACCGCAATCAGCCACGCCGCCAGACGCAATTCACTTTCCGACCGATCTCATTTCTAGTCCGCCGGACATCTGTTTGAATGACAGCACCGACCAGATCTGCGGGTTCTATTACACCGGCTACCGCTTGCCGTTGATTGTGATTTCACCTTTCACCAAGGCCAACTACGTTTCGCACACGGTCATGGATTACACCGCGATTCTGAAGCTCATTGAAACGCGTTTCAATCTGCCGAGTTTGACAGCACGCGATGCCGCTCAACCCTCTATGGACGAATTTTTCGATTTCGTTAAGGTTCCGTGGGCCAGTCCGCCGAATCCGCCCGCGCAAGTCGGAAGCTTGCCATGCATACTCCAATCGCTCAGTGCCGTGACGATCACTCCGAGTCCAGCTCCGGCTGGCGGACAGGCAACTGTTACTCTCTCGCTCGCGCAGCCCGCGCCAGCGACTCAAAGCGTGCTCGTGTCACCATTGTCGGCTAGCTCGCCTGGCGTCGTGCCATCCAGTGCCACCATTGCGGCGAACACATCTTCAGTATCGTTCCAGATTACAGTTCCGACCGGCATCACCTCGCTCACGATCACGGGTACGGTAGCCGGCATTCCGGTCAGCGGGACGGTTCCGGTCCAGTAGACACATTCCAGCGCTATCAGCTCTGTCTGCGCTCCTATATCCGGACACGTAGCACGCCGGCTGGTTATTGCTCAGTTTCGCTCTGAGCTCTCTGTAGGGGCGTCCCTAACTTCGTGCAGAACCCTCTAGGAATGCATCTCGGGTACAGGCTGGGGCCATCGAATGCATCGCTTAGGTAGCTAGATATTTGATTAAGGAGCTCAACTATGAGTATCTTCACCATCTTGTTCGTGATTCTGTTGATCGGATGGATATTAGGCTGGGGTGTATTTCACGTCGCCGGTGGATTGATTCACATTCTGCTGATCGTGGCGCTGATTTCGCTCGTGCTGCATTTTGTTCGCGGTCCGAGCGCGGTTTAGCTTGGTGGCTTGCCCCGGAAAAGCGAGCCAGCCGTAATATCCTCGGGCGGGTTTAAAGGGTGCCCGCCCCAGTCCTTCCTTATTCCAAATCTGTCTCCAGCCGGCGGACGAATATGCACTGCCGCCTTCTTCAAAGATTCCTTGAGGTCTCCAGCCACGCCGGTCCTTTGACGACCGTCGTCGCTGCCTGCGGTAACGCGAATCAGGACCGGAACGAAGGGGTGCTCCGGCCCCGAATTTTCGCGTTTTGGGGGTTAGCTGTTCTGAAACCTAGCACGCTATTCACCGACTCAGCGCCGAATCTCTTTTCGTCGGAGAACCGACCGTGTTTCGCGGCGAAGCACCGCAACTCCGAAGTTCGCATGCCGAAATACTGAGCGTGTCGAATGTATCCCGAGCCTGGCCGAGGGACCCCTTAAAAGTGGTGGGCGCTATAGGATTCGAACCTATGACTTCCACCGTGTGAGGATGGCACTCTACCGCTGAGTTAAGCGCCCACTTGAAGGCAATATTCTAGCAAAGCCTTCCGTTCCGCCGTCCTGTCCACCCGTGTTAGGCTACCTTCTGGTTCGGAAACTTTCCGATGTAGCGGCGATAGATGGAGCTCGCCACAAGCAAACCGGCGGCAACGCGTCGCGGTCGGTGTCCTCTCTCAAGTCAACGCTCAATGTGGAAGAAGAATAAACCCGCAGCTCCGCTCGTAACCCCTTCTAAAGAAGAGACATCCGATCCGGAATTGACGCCGGACCCCTCGCAACTTTCTGACCCCAATCGGGTTAACTCAGATGTGAGCAGCGTTGCACTCAATTACGGGCTGCCCGCAATGGGCGCGCGTTCGACGCCCGCTACGGCCGACGCAAACGCCGCAGAATCGACCGACGCGGAAGTGATGCTCCGCGTAAAGGCCGGCGACGATGCGGCTTTCGATTTTTTGGTGCGGAAGTATCGTCGTCCGATCATCAATTTTATGTACCGCATGGCGCACAATACAGCGGCTGCGGAGGACTTGGCGCAGGAGGTTTTCCTGCGCGTATACCGTTCGCGATCCAGTTATGAAGCCAGCGCGAAATTCACGACCTGGTTATACAGAATTGCGACAAACTTGGGGATGAATTACACGCGCGACACGCGGCATGAGCGTCCTGAGAACATAATGAATCTGGACGAGCCGGACGAAGAAACTGGCCAGTCCCCCGATCTGGCGGACAGAACGCCGAGCGTGGAAGAAGAGATCATGCGCCGCGAGCGCCTGAGAGCGATCCGGCAAAAAGTAGAGGCATTACCCGAAAGACAAAAAGTGGCGGTGCTCATGCACAAGTACCAGCAAATGGATTACCGCCAGATTGCCGACGTTTTGAAGTTAAGTGAGTCAGCCACGAAGTCGCTGCTGTTTCGCGCGTACGAAACGCTGCGGACGGAGCTGAAAGAATTCGTCTAAAAAATTCGCACGCGAGGGCGCTGCGAAACATATAAAGGAAAGAAATATGAAGTGCACTGAAATTCGCGAACTGCTTCCGGACCTGGCCGCCGGACTCGTCGCCACCGAGCCAGAGGTAAACGATCATCTGCGCTCCTGTGTCGATTGCGCGGGAACGCTTGCGGAGTTCCGCAAGACCATGGCCCTGCTCGATGAGTGGGAAGCTCCTGAACCGTCGCCCTATTTCGACACCAGATTGCACGCCCGTTTGCGCGAGGAAGCCGCTAGACAGCCGTCGTCTTGGCTGAGTTGGATGAATTTGCGCCGTCCTGCGCTTGCCGCTTCATTGGTCGCGGTTGTGGTTGTAGGCGCCGCTGTCTTCCGGCTCGAGGAAAAGAAAATTCGCCACTCGAAGAATGGGCCAATGGCAGTCAACATCGAGCCGGGCACCGCAGTTGGCGATCTGCAAGCGCTGGACAAGAACCACGACATTTATTCAGATTCAGACTTGCTGGACGATTTGCAGGTCCAGCAGGATGTAAATGCGAATCCGTAAGATTTGTACGCAAACATAAGTTTCGAAGGAACTCCGGGGAAATTTAGGGATGAAAGTAGCGGCACAATTTCGGTACCGGCTGGCTTCGTACATCGCGATGCTGGCGTTAACGGTAGTGCCGTGCCTTGCCCAGAATCATCGTAACGACCCCGCCTCACATGCCTCACGCCAGGAGCCCAGCCGTTCACAATCGAGCCGTCAAGGATCTCGTCAACAACAACAGAGATTCAGCCGGCCCGAAGGCCCGTCTCGCTACCAGTCGCGGCCAGAACGCAACTACGCTCCGCCCCAGCGCAATTATCAATTCCGGCCACAGCAGAACTATGAACCTCGGCCGCAGAGAAACTACCCGTCTCCGTCCCAACGGAACTACCAGTCCGCCCCCCCGCGAAATTACCCGTCAGGACCGCGGCAACAACCAAGATACGATGATCCGCGAGCATATCAGCCGCCGGCGCAGGGCCATCACTCAGGGCAATGGCTGAACCGCTACCGTGAACAGCCGCTCGACCAGCAACGGCGGGCGCTTGAGAATGATCCGACGTTTCGCCGCCTGCCTCAACAACGGCAGCAGCAACTCGAGCAACGGTTGCAGCACTTCAACACCCTACCTCCGGATCGGCAGCAGCAAGTGCTTCACCGCATGGAAACCTGGGAGCATTTGACGCCGCAACAGAAGCAGCAATTCCGCTCTGTGGATTCACAGTTCAGGGGCCTGCCTCCGGACCGCCAGCAAGCGGTTAGAAACGCGATCCAGTCTTTGCGTGCCATGCCGCCTGACGCGCGCCAGCGGGCGCTCGAGTCCGGCCGTTTCAATCAGTTCTCGCCGCAGGAGCAGCAGATTCTAAATAACACCGCCCGGCTGCCGCTTGCCCCAGCGGAGCCTGAAAATCAGTCCGAGCAGCCCCGCAGCGGCCCGCAGCGCTATATTCCACGGCCACCTCAGTAACTGTTACCGAAGGCTCAGTAAACCGCTCACTTTGGCGATTTCATCATGGGAAATCCTGCTACACTGCTGAAAATTTAGCTCGGGGACCTTTGATTTACGACCGGCAATGTGAAAGAAGCCTGGAGCCTGAACCAGCTGCGCGTGTCTAGCAGCCTTACAGCAAGGGCCGCATTTGTGATTGCGGTAGGTTTGCTGCTGGCTTGCGCGATCCTCGTTTACAGCACGCTTGCTAATTTCGCCCGCAGCGAGAGCTGGGTGAATCATTCTCAGCAAGTGCGGGAGCTGCTGGGCGAAACTGAATCGGATATCGCCTCAGCTGCCCGAGCCCGCCTGATCTATGTTTTCAATGGCGACAACGACTCACTAACACAATACCAACGCAGTGTCGCCGAAATTCCGGTAGTCCTTAAACAGCTTCGCCAACTCACTGCGGATAACCCCGCGCACCAACGCAATTGCGACCGGCTCGAAGCTTTAGTAAGCACTCGCATTCAACTTTGGGAAAAATCTGTCGCGCTAAGAGGAAGCGGCGCGCCGGCGGTGGCCGGACAGCCGCAAATGACCCGCCAAAGCATCGAGTTCGCGAATGACATCGTCGCAGTCACTCACGCAATGGGCACGGAAGAGTTGCGTCTGCTGCAGCAAAGGACGGCACGCGCCCACTTGCAGTTTCTGGTGCTAATCGCCGTGATTATCGTCACCTTCACTGCTGCCGTACTACTGTTGGTTTGGCACTATCGGCTCCTGCGGATGGAATTACAGGCCCGCGAACAAGCTCAGCAGATGGCCACCAAGGCTGCGGCGGCTTCGGTTGACGCTGAGCGCAAGGCCAATGAAGCGGAGATGGCGGCCCTGGCCAGTCGAGAAGCTGCTCGCCGCTTGAGCATTCACCTGCTTCAAGTGCAGGACGACGAGCGCCGCAAGTTTTCTCGCGAACTTCACGACAGTCTCGGTCAATATTTGGCCGCCGCTAAGATGGTGCTTTCGTCAATCGGCGCCGGAGACGACACCGACCCTCGATATTCCGAGTGCATCACGTTGCTGGACCGTTCGATTCAGGAAACCCGCACCATCTCCCACCTCCTGCACCCTCCCGGACTGGACGAAGCTGGGTTTTCATCGGCTGCGCGATCGTATGCCGAAGAATTTGCCAAACGAAGCGGCCTGCAAGTGAAGATAAACGTGCCCGATCTTCCCACGCGCATGCCTCCCGAGTTGGAGCTTGGCCTGTTTCGCGTCTTGCAAGAGGCTCTCACCAACATTCATCGCCACTCAAAGAGCAAGCTCGCAGAGGTGTCTTTCGAAATTACGTCAGAACAGGCTGCACTGTTGATCGCAGATCACGGTGTCGGAGTGCCCGAAGAAGTGCTTGAGCGCTTTAATATTTCCGGAACATCCGGGGTTGGCCTTGCCGGAATGCGCGAAAGGATCCGTGAGCTCGGAGGCAGCTTCGAGGTTGAATCTAGTCGGCAGGGAACTCGTGTGCGCGTGACCGTTCCTCTTTCTCAAGGGCAGGCTTTCGCAGCCGAGCTCAACGGCTAAGCTGGTCGTTTATTTCCTCAGCAGGTTTTTCGCGACAAATAGCAGGTTCGCCGGGCGTTCAGCCAATCGACGCATCAAATATGGATACCACTCTGTGCCGAACGGCACATACACTCTCATTCGCCATCCCTCGCGAAGTAACGACTGCTGCAGGTCCCGCCGGATTCCATACAGCATTTGAAATTCGAAAGCATCGCGCGCTATGTTCTCCCGGCTGGCGAATGCTTGGGCCTCACGAATGATCTTTTCATCGTGCGTGGCCAGCCCATGATAAATTCCGCTCTTCAGCAGAATTTTCATTAGCTTCACGTAATTAACATCTACCTCAGATTTCTCTTGATAAGCGATCTCTGCCGGCTCGCTGTACGCTCCTTTGCAAAGCCTTATGCGGATTCCGTCCCGCAGCAGCCTGGTCACATCATCTTCCGAGCGCCGCATGTAGCTCTGGATGACGGCGCCCACGCAACCGGCATTCCCAGCCTGACGATGCAGCTGGTGCACGATATCCAGCGTACGTTGCGTGTACGCAGAACCCTCCATGTCGACGCGAACGAAGTTCTTCGGTGTCATCGATCCCGCTTTTTCTACCAGTCCGGCAACGTTTGAATACGCGAGCTGCGGGTCAACGTCGATCCCCATGTGCGTGAGCTTCACGCTGACATTTGCGTTCAAACCTCGCGTCGAAATTTCCGAGAGAAGCTGATGGTAAAGATGGGCACTGTGGCTGGCTTCTTCCGCGGTGCTTACATTTTCGCCGAGGTTATCCAGCGAAACGCTAAGCCCGGCTTGATTCAAAGCCCTGGCAGCGCGGAGGGCGTCCTCTACTTGAGTGCCAGCGACGAACCGCGAAGAAACACGCTGCCCAAGTGATGATTTTTCCGCCAGCCCGCGCAGGGTGCGGCTCTCGGACAAGGAAATGAGCGACGCTCTCAGCACGTTCTTCCTGCGCAGGCGAAGCCCCGCGTTTCTCTCTCCGACGCCGAGATCACAGGAAGTTTTACCACAAACCGCAAGGCTGCTTCGAGCAAATGGAGGCGGACAATAACAGGTCCTTTAAGGAGTGAACCTGAATTCGAGCGTTTCAGTGGAATCGTGGTCGGATTTCGCCCACTTCCACTCCCGCACTGCATTCTGCGCCGACTGCGCCAGCAGCGGGTTCCCGCCTTTTACCTGAATCGACTTTACCGTTCCGTTGGCCAGAACCAAGGCCTCCAGCTTCACCGTTCCGGCAAGATTCATGCCCCGGGCTGAGGAAGGATAGGCCGGCACAACTTTGTTGACGACCTTTCGGCCGGATTGGCCCTCCGCGCTTTGTGCTCCTGCGGAAGATGCGCTGGAAACCATTACTAAACCGAGCAGGACTACCAGGAAAACCGAGCAGAGCCTCATGACTACTTCAATTTAGGCGGTTCGCACCGGACAGGAAAGATTACCGGAGTGGGACTTAGGCTGGCACTGAAGTAATCAGCGAATGTTTCCAGACCTGGAGCGGGCGAAGCTCAGTTCATTCAATCCCTTGATCTTCAAGATATTTCTCGACTTCCAGCGCCGCCATGCAGCCCGATCCCGCAGCGGTTATGGCCTGTCGATAGCGGCGGTCCTGCACGTCGCCACAGGCGTACACCCCCGGAATTTTCGTGAAAACGTTATTTGTGGTCTTCAAATATCCGTCCTGGTCCATCTCCAACTGGCCTTCAAACACCTTCGTGTTGGGAATGTGTCCGATACCCAGGAACATGGCGCTGACCGCCAAGTCCGAGGTTTTCCCGCTTCGTAGGTCCCGCAGCTTCAGCCCGGTCACTTCTTTTTTGGACGGATCATGCACATCTTCAACCACTGTATTGGTAATGAATCGGATCTTGTCGTGCTGTTGCGCACGCTCCAGCATTATTTTGGACGCACGAAATTCATCTCGCCGATGAATCAGCGAAACCTTAGTGGCAAACCTCGTAAGAAAAATCGCTTCCTCCATCGCGGAATCGCCGCCGCCGATCACAGCAATATCCTTTCCGGAGAAAAAAAATCCATCACAAGTAGCGCAAGACGAAACTCCGTGGCCAATCAATGCTTGTTCATTCGGCAGCCCGAGCCATCGCGCCGACGCTCCGCTCGCAATAATCAGGCTTCGCGTCTGCACAGTTTCTTTGCCAACCTTCAACGTGAATGGACTGGTACGCAGGTCCGCTCCCGTCACGTGCGCCATTTGGTACTCGGCGCCAAATCGCTCCGCCTGGCGGCGCATGTTAGCGATCAACTCGGGACCTTGAATGCCCTCCGGAAAGCCGGGGAAATTCTCCACCAGCGTAGTGAGCGAAAGCTGCCCGCCAGGTTCGTGCCCTTCAAGCACCAGCGGTTCCAGCTTCGCGCGCGCAGTATAGAGTGCCGCTGTATGTCCTGCACAGCCGGACCCCATAATCACGACGTTTCGTATACCCATAGGCTCGTTTAGATTACAGAATTCAGATTCGGTCGCAACCGCGCATCACGGGCGATGCCCGGAGGGTTCGTTTTTGTGTTGCGCAACCCCGCTTTCCCCTATTCGCCCCAGCTCTGCCGGTATGAGTTTCCTCGCGTCCAACAGCCCGCGATAGTCGGAAAGAATCGACGACGCAGAGGAAAAAAGTGGTTCATCTGCACTCTGGTCTGGAGCCGGACCGCCGTTCGCACCCGAGCAACGCGCCAGCACCACCGACGATTTACCGAACCTTTCCAGCTTGATTCTTCCGGCGGGCGTCGCCGCAGTGAGCATGGTTGCGGCCGTGGTCACCGAAGAAGCGCTGGATTCAATCGAAATCTCCAGCAGGTCCTTGGCCTCTCGCAAGCGGAACACCAGCGTCTCCACCATTTCTTCTTTGTCTCGGCTGAACGAATATTGCACTGTCGAGAATGTCTCGCCGTTAGGAAAATCACGGCGGATGCGTACAAATTGCGCCGAGGCCTGCTCCGATGAACGCACCGGCGCCGCGCTCGGATTATTTGCTCCCATCAATGGGTTGGCGCTTGGATCGAGTATCGAGCGGCCGCGGTCGACTTCAAAATCTGGGCTGAAGGAGGGGCGCTTCGGGATCCGCGACAGCGCTGACGAAATTTCCTGCTGTTCCGGCTGGGATGGGGAACACACATTCAGCATGTTTACTTTGACCTGCGGTTTCGGCGCAGTCGATTCTTGCGCCCGACACATGCAGGCCACGATCGCGATGAACGGAAATATCTTCTTACGCACAACCGCATTCTAGCAGCAGCAATCCGGCAACAATCATTAGTACTTTCATTCACGGGCTACCATCTATAATTCAGGCGATATCGCATGTCTTCCCGCCTCTTACACGCGCGCCTCTGGCTGGAACATCACGGCCTTTTCCCTCGCGGAAGGCTGGCGTTCTTCACGCTATATTTACTCGGCCTCGACCTGTTGCTGCTGGTCATCGAGGAAGTGGGCGGAATATTTCGCAGCTCCTTTGGCACATCTCTCACCGGCTGGATCATATTTCTGACCCTTCTGTCGTTTGTATCGCTCAGCCTTCTGGCTGCGCGAATGGTTTCGTCGCGTCTGCTATGGCGCCTGCGAAATCGGCTTATGGTTACTTATGCCTTCGTCGGTGTTCTTCCGCTGCTTGTACTTGCCGCCCTGGCGGGTATCACGCTCTATCTTTTTTCTGGCCAATTTGCCACCTACATAGTCACTTCCAAGCTCGAACTACATCTGCGGGCCTTGCGGGCCAATGATTTGCCACTCGCTTACAAAATTGCAAACGATCTCGATAGCAACCGGGAAAGCGACTTCGGCCGCCACGAGACCAACAAACCTGGTGAGCTGCGCGAGCTCCAGATCACCGGGTGGCTCGACGACAAATTTCTGTTTGCTGATCCTCCGTTAAGCGAACGTTCGCCAACTCCAGTGCTTCCCAACTATCTTCCGGCCGACTTCAACCAGATTGTGCGCGATGGAGGGCGCCTGTTCCTTCGCTCGGCTGTCGCCCTGCAAACCAAACGCGGAAAGCTGACCCTAATCTCCAGCAAGCCTCTGGACCGCAGTCTGTTGCAGGAGCTCGCGGCGAATCTAGGTGAGGTTACGCTGTTGCCCTCAGGGCTGACCATTCGGCAACTCGATCGAGATGCGGCGCCCCTTCCCGGTTTCAGAGTGTCCTCCAAAAACCCCGCCCAGAAGGGTGCAAACTACCTTGATACGGGCGGAGGCCCGCCCAAGCCGATATACGTAGTCGGTGCAATTCCGCCCCCCACTCGCATTTTCGACTTTTCAGTGCGCTTCCCTACATCCATAGCGGTCGTGAACTGGATAGACGGCAATACTTCGGAACCAGCAGCGATCCAGGTGCACACGCGTATTTCGGCGTTATACGAACAGCTGTTTGCGGCGCCGGGCGAGTTCGCTCCTACGCTTGAAATCATTCTTGTGGTTGCGACCATCGTCTTAGCCGTAATCCTCGCCATCGCTTTATTCATTGGCTCACGCCTGTCGCGTTCCATCACGGGGGCCGTAGCGCAGCTCTACCTCGCAACCACGCACGTCAATCGCGGAGACTTCAGCCACCGCATTCCCGTGACCTCGAAAGACCAATTAGCAGCACTGGCCAACTCTTTTAACTCGATGACGGAATCAACCCAGAAACTGATTGTCGAGCAAAAAGAAAAGCAGCGCCTGGAAAACGAAATCACCATTGCTCAGGAAGTGCAGGCGCAGCTTTTCCCCCGCCACATAACGCAACTTCCCAGCCTTGAAGTTCATGGATTTTGCCGTCCCGCACGCAGCGTGAGCGGCGACTACTATGATTTTCTTTCGCTCGGTCCTGAACGGCTATTGCTGGCTGTAGGCGATGTCAGCGGTAAAGGAATTTCCGCCGCGTTGCTCATGGCGACCATCCACTCCGCGGTCCGCGCCTACTCCGTCGAAGGTGTCCCTGCGTTGCGGCAGGTGCAGGCGGTAGGTGGCCGTCCGTCGCTGGTCTCGAGAGTTGACTCAGTCATCGAAGGTGCGGAGGTATGTCCCGGTACGCTGCTTTCGCTCTTGAATCATCAGCTCTACCACAGCACGCCCCAGGAAAAATATGCGACGTTGTTTATCGCCATGTACGACGCCGACGATCGCCGCCTGACCTTCAGCAACGCCGGGCATCTGCCGCCGCTGGTGCTCTCCGAAACCGGCATCGTCAAGCGGCTTGAAGACGGCGGCACCCCCGTTGGGCTTTTCGATGACATTCATTACGACGAAGATTCCGTGCTGCTTCGTCCCGGCGAGATTTTCCTCGCCTACAGCGACGGCGTCACCGAGCCGGAAAATGATTATGGTGAATTTGGCGAGCAACGCCTGATCGAACTGGTGCAGGAAAATCGCGACCTCCCGCTCGAACGTATTACCGAAATCGTTACCGCCGCCGTCGATGACTGGATCGGCGCCGCTGAGCAGCCCGATGACGTCACTCTCGTTCTGGCGCGCGCCCGATAAATTCACTCCACTCCATCAGATTGTCATCCCGAGTTCGCCCTCTCAGGGCGAGCGAGGGACCTTACGTCAATCCGCATCGCCGATGCCGTCATCAGGACAAATCTCGAGCTTTTGGTAAAAGCAAAACAAACTTTTACTCGCGGCCTGTGTTCCAATGATCTGAATTTGTAAACCCATCGGAGGAACTGAATTCTTCATTTCCTGTGTCATCCCGAGTTCGCCCTATCAGGGCGAGCGAGGGACCTTAGTCAATCCGCATCGCCGATGCCGTCCTCAGGATGAATCTCAAGCTTTTGGTAAAAGCAGAACAAACTTTTACTCGCGAACTGTGTTCCAATGATCTGATTTTGTATCCCCACCGGAGGAACTGTGCACTCATCGAATGCGTTCACCCGAACCGCTGCAATCGCCTGCCTTCTTGGCGCAACAATTTTGCTGGCCGCCTGCCCTCCCCGCAAGAGCATTGAATCCATCAATCGTGATCCCGCGCGCTTTCGCGATCACGAAGTCACAATTGCCGGGCGTGTAGTGAATTCTTTCGACGTGATGGGCGTAGGCGCGTTTGAAATCGACGACGGTACCGGACGCTTATGGGTTTACAGCAACAAATTCGGCGTCCCCGGCCAAGGCACGAGCGCTGCTGTCACCGGAACCATCCAGCAGGGTTTCAGCCTTGGAGGACGCAATTTTGCCACTATCCTGCGCGAAACCCGCCGCCATCGCTGATGATGCCAACGCAGACCCATTCCGCGAAGTGCGCGCGGTCCTTGTTATAATCGACCTTGTTTCGACTCCGAATTCGCAGCCGATCACATCTGCGGCTTCGATTCACATGGCGCTATCGTCTAGGGGTTAGGACGGAAGATTCTCAATCTTCAAACCCGGGTTCGATTCCCGGTAGCGCTACCAACTCTCATCTGCTTTCACGTTGCGAATCCCTTAGACAATTCACAATCCCCATTCTCGACAAAAGCGACTGAGATCGAAGTGGTGAGTGCTATCGCCTTGATTTCGACTGGGCTTGACGGCTATAGACGTTAACGCTCCCCTATTTTCGGAACAAGTAGCTTAGTTTGATGAATAGCTGTCGGCCGTCATTGGTAAGCCGATCCGGAGAGCGCAACAGCCCGGGGCCATTCGGATCACATTGCTCAGATCCCGGCAGATGCACACAGAGGCTGGGATCGACATTCTCCAGATTCGAGTTGTAGCCCACGTAAACCGCCGTGCCCGGGTGCAGCAAGTACGTGAACAGAACATCGAAATTCAGGTTTTTTGTGGTCTGCAACGAAGAGTAGACCGGGTTTGTGAGCACTCCGTTGTATTGCCCGATAAAGCGCAACGAAAACTCAGGCGTGAACTGATAGTTCCACTTCGAGCGCACGATGTGGTTATTAAACACTGCGTGGTGCGCGAAGCCGTTGTTCACCCGCTCCAAAATATAGGTGTTATCAATTTGCAACCGGTTGGTTGGCTTGATGCCGATGGTTTGGAATACAGCGGTCTCATCACCGGTGTAGGGCAGTTGCCCCGCCGCCGGTACTACTACGACTGTGCCATCGCGGAAAATCCGCGTGTTCCAACTTAACATCCGCCACGGGCTCCCACGAAATACGATTCCTCCACCTCGCTGCGCAAACTCACGGTTATTCGGAAGTCCCGAGAAGTCCACCGGCCGCAGCGTATCCGACTCATAGACAAAGATGGGGGCAAAAATGATGCTCCGTTGAAAACCAAATACGTAATCGGCGCTGGCTACCTGCTGCACCGTTTGATTGTGGTGGTCCCACATTTGCGTGGCATTTTCCTCGGGTCCATGAAAGACCAGGTGCTTGCCTTCCGGCCGCCAGTAGAAATGCCCGTATTGATTGATTGCACGCTGGTCCACGCGTGGAACAAAACCTGTCTCAGTTAGGAATTTCGGCGTGATGTCCAAATACTCCACGTTGAATGTGAAGCGACGACCAGCGCCGACCAGGACCGCGTCGTGGTTCTGTCCAAACGAATATCCCGTTGTGTCTAGCGTCGAGCTCATGTATCCGCGATAGCTGGCGCTCCAATTCTTATTTAACTTAAACGTGCCATCGAGACCGCCGACGCGATTGAACTGTCCCATGAACTCACGGTCCGTGAACATAGCGCCGATGCTCGACTGTTCACCCAGATCGCGACTCACTCGGCCAATAGCAAAGTAAGCCCGCTGGCCGTGGGCCGGGTCATTGTCAGCAACGATGAGCCCCGGCGACCGATCATCGCTCACAAGAAAGCCAAGGTTCCACGGGCCTTGCTTCCCGGTCAGCCGTACTCCGAATGTCGGATCAGCGATTCGCCGGGTAAAAACTAAACGCGGTTGCAGGTTGCCTATAGAGATCAGCGGCGCTTCAAAGAAATTCGAGTTCTCCAAAAAGAATGGCCGCTTTTCGGGAAAGAAAACTTCGAATCGCTGATTTACTGTGTTCTGCGGCTCATCCGATTCCACCTGCGCAAAATCCGGATTCACCGTTGCATCCAGCACCAGGCTGTCGTGGAAGACAATCTTCGAATCCAATCCCGCCTTGCCCTGAAAATTCGCCGAGTCGAATCGTGGCTGCGCCGGATCGCGGGTATCGAGGCCGCGGAACGTCCGCGACTCCACATAAGGAATGAACTGGAGGTTGCGGCCGGGCGAGATGTTCTCAAAGCCCGACGCCGTAGCTTCCTGATTCAGCCGCCCAGACAGCCGGGGCGACAACTCCGGCCAGTTATCGAATTCATTGTTCTGCGCTATGTAGCGGGTGAGCATGATTCCCCAATGATTGTTGGCACTGGGATGAAAGCGCAGGCTGCGAAACGGAATCGCCGTCCAGATTACATACCCATCCTTGCTGACCTTGGCGCGCGAATACCACAGAGTGTCCCACGAGTAATCCGTGCCCTGTCCTTCGGTATACAGCGCGTCTGCTTGAACGCCGCGCGGATTGACATCAAACAGAAACGCATGCCGCTGGTCCCGAAACGTGTCGAGGGTGAACTCGATGTAGTCATCGGAATCGAATGGTGTGGATGGCTCGCGCCGGGTCAAACTCGCGCGCACACCCACGCGCTTGTCGTCCCAGCAGACCATAACGACGTAGAGATTAGTGTCGTCGTATCCCATGTAGCCTTCGGTCCGCTCCGTCGCCGGCTTTCCGTCCGCAGGTTGGTTCTGAATGAAATCTGTGACCTTCTGCAGTTGTGCAGCCGCGCCATTTGCAACCATGCCTTCGAAATCTTCCAGCTTCGGCGCCTGCGTGACTCGCGGAATTTTAATTGTGGCGGGGGTGGCGGGAAGCATGCCTGCCGACGCCGGAGTGGCGCCAGGTGTCTGACTAAAACTGGTCCCGGTGAGTAGGAGTGAAAGCGCAATGGCAGCACAACCTGCCAGGATTCCACTCCATTTTCGAAGCACACTTTCTCCTGGCGTCACGCACCCCTGCGGCGTTGCGCGCGCATGGCCAAATTAGGCAACTACGTCTTGGACGTGAGAATGCAGCAAGGGTTAGCTATGGGTTGACCTCCTGTCCGCTTGCAGAAACCTCATCGGACAGGATGGATGTATCTCATGTTTGAACCCGATTGCTTTATCCTATCGGGGAGCGTTTGCTATCCGCTGAGCGTCGATATAAAATGCGCTCGATCCGGGCAACAGCCTTTAGTTTTCCTCCTAACCAGCTCGGCAGGAGAACTCCTCATGATTTCGAATCAAGCCGATCGCGTCTGGCTCTTACCGCAAAAATTTTGGTCAGCGACCAAAGAAATGCCCACAGAAGAAATTGAAAGTCTTGTTGAACGCCTGATGGTTTTTTCTGCAGCTCGGGACTTCGAATCACTTCAGCAGTTTGATTTCATTGTTGTCGGAAACCCTCACCTGGACCGCAACGCCGCGTAATCTCGCCCGGCGAGACGAAAGCTGGGACAAACGCGCCAGTTCTCGAAAATCGCGACTCGACAGCTTGGCCGATTTTCTCATCCGGAAATAAGCAAAGGAGAAGCAGTATGCCTACTATTACCGTAAAAGACGGCGCACAGATTTACTACAAGGACTGGGGCACGGGACAGCCCATCGTATTCAGCCATGGCTGGCCCCTCACGGCCGATGATTGGGACGGACAAATGCTGTTTTTCGGACAGCAAGGCTTTCGTGTCATTGCGCATGACCGTCGCGGCCACGGCCGTTCCACTCAGACCTGGGATGGCAACGAGATGAACACTTACGCCGACGATCTCGCGGCGCTCACTGAAAAGCTCGATCTGAAGAATGCGATTCACGTCGGCCATTCCACCGGCGGCGGCGAGGTCACTCGTTACATCGGCCGGCACGGTTCGAAACGGGTCGCCATGGCCGTCCTCATAAGTGCCGTCCCGCCACTAATGGTAAAAACCGACAAGAATCCCGCTGGCGCGCCCCTGGCGGTCTTCGACGACCTCAGGGCCCAACTCGCGGCAAATCGCCCGCAGTTCTACCGCGACATCACGCTTCCTTTTTATGGATACAACCGGCCGGGCGCTAAGATTTCGGAAGGCATTCGGGAGCACTGGTGGTTACAGGGCATGTTGGGGGGTATGAAAGCGCATTATGACTGCATCAAGGCATTCTCAGAGACCGACTTTACCGAGGATCTGAAGAAGTTCGATGTGCCCACACTCATACTTCACGGCGACGACGACCAGATCGTCCCCATCGCTGCGGCCGCTCCGCAGTCAGCGAAACTTGTGAAGAACGCAACACTGAAGATATATCCAGGCTTCCCACACGGCATGCCAACGACCAATGCGGACCAGATTAACGCTGACCTGCTGGCATTTCTGAAGCAACGCCGGCAAGCGGCTGCTTAACTTCAAGCCGGCCTTTGGCTCGGGCCGAAGGCCGGACTGCATTACGCTTCCGAATGACACTATGCCAGAAGACCGGCTGTATCTAGTAGCATTAGTCTTTCAGGATCGCCGCTATGTCGTCGCCCTCTTCTCCCGACCGGCCAGAGTGCTGGCCCGCACTGCCGCTCGATTCATGGAAGGACACCTACGCCACGCTTCATATGTGGTGCCAGATGGTCGGCAAAGTCCGCCTGGCTCTTACGCCCCTCGTGAATCACTGGTGGAATGTCACGTTGTACGTAACTGCCCGTGGCTTGACTACCTCGGTGATGCCATATGGCGAAAGATCGTTTGAGCTGCGGTTCGATTTCCTGAAGCATCAACTCGTGCTCGAAGCCAATGACGGTGCGCTGAAAACTTTACCGCTCAAAGCTCAATCGGTCGCTGATTTCTACCAGGAATTCATGGGCCTGCTTCGCTCCCAGCAGATCGAGGTAAAAATCTGGCACATGCCAGTCGAGGTTCCCAATCCCATTCCTTTCGATCAAGATCGGATACACGCGTCCTACGATCGCGACTCTGTCGAGAAATTCTGGCGCATCCTGCTCTCGGTGGATGCCGTCTTCCACCAATTCAGGTCGCGATTCATCGGCAAATCGAGCCCAGTACATTTCTTCTGGGGAAGCTTCGACCTTGCGGTGACACGATTCTCTGGCCGTCGCGCGCCGGAACGGCCAGGCGCGGATGCGATGACCAAAGAAGCCTACTCCCACGAAGTGAGCAGTGTCGGCTTCTGGCCGGGAGCAAGCGGCATGTCAGACGCAGCCTTTTATTCTTATGCCGCGCCCGAACCGGGCGGATTCAAGGAAGCGCGGGTGCGGCCGGCGGCCGCCTTTTACGACAAGACCTTGGGCGAATTTCTGCTTCGATATGAGGACGTTCGCAAAGCCGAGTCACCGAGCACAGCGTTACTTGAATTTTGCCAGAGCACATACGAAGCCGCTGCTAATCTGGCAAAGTGGGACCGCGCAGCCCTGGAACGGCACCCATCGAATTCAGCTTCGGGCCAGCGCAGCAGTAAGCTAGCTTAGCCATAGTTGTCGTTTTCTATATGAAAAAGTAATTTGCGAGTCCTCGAGCGCTGCAAATCATCCTAGGAGATGGAGAAAAATTATGACCAAGCCTAAGCGGCCAAAACACGACGAACTAGGTCCGGATTCAGCCGGCCAGTCTGGTGATATCCAGCAGATTTCGAGCACAGCCGACGCAGACTCTGAAAGCGTTGAGGAATTGCTCGAAGAGGGTAATGCCTTTGAAGCCGAAGCTATCGAAGGTGTGGAGAACGCCAAAGACGCCGACGTGTCCGAGGTCACTACTCACGAAGTTCCTGAAGACGACGTTCCCGGCGAGTACTTGGATGACGACGAGCACGTCGCTTAACTAACGCACATTTGCTGCAAAAACTTGCATGCAAGATAGCGCCTGTTCTCTGCGCCGTGCAGAATTGTCTTTCGTAGCGACAACGAATAGTCGCTGTGTTCTGGTCACTAACGCTTAGCGTCCGCCTCCGAATTGCCTTCTCAGCTCAGGTTTTGAATCTAGACGATAGCGTCCGGCATCTTTTGGTGATAAGCGTTGGGTTTCTCCTGGAGCTTGCTATGAGGAAGTTTGCTAAACTCGCAGTTCTCGCGCCTGTCGCGCTGGCCGCGGTTCTCCTAAGCAGTGGGTGTGGCAAGACGGAAGCGAAAGCACCCGCGCCGCAGGCGTTCCCAGTAAAAGTCGAGACCATCAATCTCGCTCCTGTTCCACGAACAGATGAGTACGTCTCAACCGTAAAGTCGCGCCGTTCTGCCAGCATCCAGCCGCAGGTAGATGGCACGCTTACGAAAATCCTCGTGAAGTCGGGCGATCATGTGCGCGAAGGGCAAGTGCTCATGACAATCGACCCGCTAAAGCAGCAAGCGACGGTCGACTCGCAGCGCAGCACCGTAGAACAAAAGAAAGCGATCTTTGATTACAACCAGCGCGAACTCGAGCGCCAGCGAGGACTCTACGAGGGTGAAGTAACAAGTAAGCAAAACTACGATTACGCGCTGCAAGCTTTCGAGAATTCCAGAGCGGATTGGGACTCGGCGAAGGCCACCCTGGCCACTCAGGCGCGCCAGCTCGCTTACTACCATATAACGGCGCCATTCGATGGCATCATAGGCGACGTACCCGTTCATATCGGCGACTATGTTGCTCCGCAAACCCTGTTGACCACGGTCGACAAGAACACCGATCTTGAAGCTTACATATATATTCCGACCGAGCGCGCGGCGGAGATTCGCATGGGCCTCCCGGTCCAGGTTGTATCGAGCACCGGCGAACTGATCGAGAAAACCAAGATCGACTTTATATCGCAGCAAGTGGATAACGCTCTCCAGGGCATTCTTGTGAAAGCGCCGATTCACGCGACGCTCGACAAATTTCGCAATTCACAGCTGGTCAAGGCCCGCGTAGTGTGGAGCACGTCTCCGGCGCCGACCGTGCCTGTATTAGCGGTCACGCGCATTGGAGGACAGACCTTTGTTTACGTTGCCGATTCGTCCGGCAACGGTACTGTCGCGAAACAACGTGCGGTCTCGCTCGGCGACACCCTTGGGAACGATTACGCGGTCTCGGCCGGCCTGAAAGCCGGCGACAAAGTTATTGTCTCGGGGACCCAGTTTCTGGTGGACGGTATGCCAGTACGCCCCCTCAGCTAACTAAGCGATTTCCATCGAACGTTTTTCGGGCAGTCTAGCGCCAGAATTTAGGCAGGTGCCTCTTGGTAGATTTTTTTATTCGACGACCGATTTTTGCGACGGTGTGCGCGCTGCTGATCATTCTGGCTGGCGCAGTTTCGATTCCTACGCTTCCCATTTCCCTTTATCCGACTCTGGCGCCGCCGCAGGTAACGGTGACCAGCAACTACGTTGGCGCCAACGCAAACGTGGTCGAGTCTGCGGTCACAATTCCCTTAGAGCAGCAGATCAACGGCGTCGAAGGCATGCACTACATTACTTCGACCAGCTCAAACGACGGGACCAGCAATATTAATGTGGTCTTCCGCACCGGTTACGATTTGAACATCGCGGCAGTGGATGTGCAGAACCGAGTTGCAACCGCGCAGGGCCGTCTTCCCCAGGAAATCAAGAACACCGGCGTCACCATTACGAAAGCGAATCCCAACTTCGTTTTTGCTGCCGGCTTCTATTCCCCCGATAACAGCCTTTCCAACCAATACATCTCCAACTATTTGGATGTGTACGTGAAGGACGCCCTGAAACGTATTCCGGGTGTCGGCGACGTTCTGATATTTGGCGAGCGCAAGTACGCAATGCGCATCTGGCTCGATCCGACGAAACTCGCAGCGCGCCAGCTCACTGCCGCGGACGTGGTTTCAGCGCTGCAGGAGCAAAACATAGAAATACCAGCCGGACAACTGGGACGTCCGCCTGCCGACCCGAAACAAGCTTTTCAGGTCACTCTGCGTGTCGTCGGTCGTCTTTCAGATCCCAAAGAGTTCGAGAACATAATTCTCAAAAATACCGGCAACGGCATCGTGCAACTGAAAGATGTCGGGCGAGCTGAAATCGGCGCGGAGAGCTATGACACTAACCTTATGTACAGTGGGCACGACGCCATTGGAATCGGCGTCCAGCAACTCTCCAATGCGAACGCCCTTGATGTAGACAAGGCAGCCAAGGCTCAGCTCGAAGAATTATCGAAATCCTTCCCGCCAGGAATAAAGTACGTTATCGCTTTTGACACGACCACCGTAGTTGGCGACTCAGTAAAAGAAGTAGTCACGACTCTTGAAGAAGCAATCCTCATCGTCATCATCGTCATCTTCTTGTTCTTGCTGGATTGGCGCGCAACCGTTATCCCTGCGGTCACCATTCCGGTATCGTTGATCGGGACGTTCGCGTTCATCAAAGCATTCGACTTCTCAATCAATTCGCTGACCCTTTTCGGGATCACGCTCGCCACCGGATTGGTGGTGGATGACGCCATCGTAGTAATTGAAAACGCGCAGCGGCACATCGATGCGGACCATACCGACCCGCACGCCGCAACATCAGTGGCAATGGCTGAAGTGGCGAGTGCAGTGGTCGCAACTTCGCTGGTCCTGATTTCAGTGTTCGTACCGGTTTCATTCTTCCCTGGGACCACCGGCATTCTGTACCGCCAATTCTCATTGACAATCGCGTTCTCGATTGCCATCTCGCTGTTCAACGCGCTCACGCTTTCGCCAGCCCTGGCAGCTCTGCTGTTGCGTGGCGAGGAATCGAAGTATTCCCTGTTCGAATGGACCCACATTGGGTGGCTCTCGCAAGGTTATGCGAAGTTTGTCCGCGGGGTGGAAGCGGCCATTAGCGGACTGGCCAACGGCTACGGAAAAGCCATTTGCCGGGTGCTGAAATACCGGTACGTGATGATCGTGTTGTTCGTCGCCGGACTCGCGGCCACGGCTTACATGTACGTTCACGTTCCCACCGGATTCGTTCCGCAGGAGGACCAGAACTACTTCATCGTAGTCGTGCAAGCGCCGCCGGGAGCGTCGCTGACTTATACCACCAACGTCGCAAGAGAGGCTGAGCAAATTCTGCTCGCCGATCCTGACGTATTTGGAACGTTTGCGGTCCCGGGGTTTTCGCTCTCCGGTGGCAGCTCGCCTAATTATGGCTTGGTCTTCGCGCCGTTAAAACCAATCGACGATCGCAAAGGTGCTGGTCATGCCGCTAGTGACATCGTCGCTCGCGTGCGTCCGAAGCTCTTTGGAATTCCTGGGGCGATCGTGGTCGCCTTCGAGCCACCGGCGGTGAATGGAATCGGAAGCTTCGGCGGATTCCAGTTCGAGTTGCAGGATTTAGGACGCAACACTCTGCAAGATCTCGACTCGGTGGCGCACAAAATTGTTGCGGGCAGCCATCAGCGTCAGGACCTCACAGGATTGTTTACCAGTTTCACCGCAAACGATCCGCAGCAGCTGGTTGAGATTGATCGCCAAAAGGCGAAGGCCATGGCAGTTCCGATTAGCCAGGTCACGCAGGCGCTGGGCGTGTATATGGGCTCGGAGTACGTGAACGATTTTGATTTCAACAATCGTTCCTACCGCGTTTACGTGCAGGCCGACCAGCCTTTCCGCATGAATTCGCGCGATCTGCGGCAGTATTATGTGCGCTCGGACACAAATGGTTTGGTGCCCTTGGCGAATATAGTTTCTCTACAAGAGGCGTCGGGTCCACAGGTCATCAATCACTTCAATCTGTTTCGTTCGGCGGAGATCGATGGCGCTGCCGCGCCCGGCTTCAGTTCCGGCCAGGGACTCAAAGCCATGGAGGACCTCGCGAAGCAGAATATGCTGCAAGGAATGTCCCTCAGTTGGTCAGGGCTGGCCCTGGAAGAAGTTGAGGCCGGCGGCAAAGCCGTCATCATCTTCGCTCTCGGTCTTCTTGTGGTGTATCTCACGCTTTCTGCCCAGTACGAAAGCTTCGCGCTTCCTTTCATCATTTTGCTGGCCGTCCCGATGGCCGTGCTTGGCGCGCTGCTGTTCGTCTCGATGCGCGGATTAGTTGACGACGTCTATGTGCAAATCGGTCTGGTCATGTTGATCGGCTTGTCGGCCAAAAACTCGATTCTTATTGTTGAATTTGCCGAGCAATTACTTGAGCAGGGTCGCACCATCATCGATGCGGCAATCGAGGCCGCTGAGCTGCGGCTGCGCCCGATCCTGATGACATCGTTCGCCTTCATCCTGGGCGTGTTGCCGCTTTACTTTGCATCGGGAGCTGGTAAGCTGGGGCGGCACTCAGTCGGCACCGCGATCGTTGGCGGCATGCTGTTCTCCACCGTCCTCAACTTATTTTTTATTCCGGTGCTGTACGTGATTGTTAAAACGCTGTTGACTTCGTTCCGGAGAAAGAAAGGACCGGGCGCCTCCCACGAGGAAATGCGAGAAGTGCTCGACCTTAACGGACAAACAGCATCCGACCGTGAATTAAAGGTTTCGTGAAACTTGATGGCCGTTCATGTTTGAGAGCATTCTCTGTCAGGTCACAGAATACGATTCCGAAGTTCTGGAGGCGCTCATTGAGCTTGCCGTCGAGATCGCCCGCGAAGGACGCGAAGGCCGGCGTGTCGGAACGCTCTTCACGCTCGGCGACGAACAAGCCGTCCTCGCGCGGTCGCGCTCGTTAATTCTCGACCCTCTGTTCGGACATCCGGAGTCATCGCGACACGTCACCAATCCTAATCTGCGCGGGACGATCAAAGAACTCGCCCAGTTGGACGGTGGCTTTGTAGTCAGCCATGATGGGATCGTTCTTTCCGCCTGCCGTTATCTCGACGCCTTTGCCTCGCAGGTAGAGGTGCCGCTGGGCCTCGGCAGCAGACACCTGGCGGCGGCAAACATGAGCTCGGTAACTAACGCAGTTGGCATTGTGGTGTCAGAGAGTTCGGTCGTGCGACTTTTCTGTCACGGAAAGCTCGTGGGCGAGATTATTCCCGAGCAGTGGATGATTGATCATTCAGTCCAGCTGCGCGGCCCGGTGAAGAGGGAGACTTTTGGCGAGCTGACCGTGCTGACGCCAACTGCACGCCGTACGGTGACGGCCGAATAATTCTTCGAAACAGGACGACACTGCGAGCCTTTTCCAACGAAAGGTTCGTCTCGATCATTGTTCCAGGAACCACTTTTTATAACGAAATGCGAGAGCAGTCATGCCGAAACCAATATTGCTGAGCGTAGATGACGACTCCGATGTTTTGCGCGCAATCGAACGCGACTTGCGCTCACAATATGGCGCCGAGTACCGGGTTATGGGCAGCGACTCCCCCGTACAAGCGCTCGACGTTCTGAAACAGTTGAAGGTCAGGAACGATAGCGTCGCTCTGCTCCTTGCCGATCAACGCATGCCCCGAATGGACGGAGTCCAATTCCTGCAAGAGGCCATGCACATTTACCCCGATGCAAAAAGGGCCCTGTTAACTGCATACGCCGACACCAGCGCGGCAATCAGCGCCATCAACGATGCCGGTATAAATTATTTTTTCCTGAAGCCCTGGGACCCTCCTTCTGAGCGCCTCTATCCCCAACTGGACGACATGCTTGACGATTGGCAAGCCTCTTATCGCCCCACATTTGAGGGGATTAGAGTTTTGGGTACGCGTTGGTCGCCACGTTCCTATGAGCTGCGGGATTTTCTCGCCCGCAATCACGTTCCTTATCAATGGATCGATGTTGAGCTCAGTGCCAACGATCCGGAAACCAAGCGCCTTCTCGATGTGCTGGGACCCGAAGCAACAAGTCTCCCGGTAGTTCTTTTCCCGGACGGAACCAAGCTTCTCGAAAGCCTCCCGTCGCAGGTGGCCCAAAAAGTCGGCCTGCGCACACGCGCTCAGACCAACTTTTACGATCTCGCAATTGTTGGCGGGGGCCCGGCCGGTCTGGCCGCGGCCGTCTACGGCGCTTCTGAAGGCTTACACACTGTGATCATTGAGCGCGAAGCGCCCGGCGGTCAGGCCGGAATGAGTTCGAGGATTGAGAACTATCTCGGTTTTCCAACTGGCCTTAGCGGCGGCGATCTGGCCAGACGCGCGGTCGTACAGGCAAAAAGATTTGGCGTGGAGATCCTCTCTCCTCAGGAAGTGACCGCGATGCGGATTGAGGGACCTTACCGGATCTTGAAAATGGCCGACGATAGCGAGCTTTCCTGTCATACCCTTATGATCGCCTCCGGAGTTCAGTGGCGACGGCTCGATGCGCCCGGAGTCGATCGCCTGCAGGGTGCGGGTGTCTACTACGGCGGAGGCGCAACCGAAGCGCTGTCGTGCAAAGGCGAAATCGTTTACGTAGTCGGAGGAGCAAATTCGGCTGGACAAGCGGCAATGAACTTCGCAAGGTACGCCGAGCGTGTCGTCATATTGGTTCGCGGGGATTCGCTCTCCAGTACCATGTCGAAGTACCTGATCGACCAGATTCAGCAAACACCCAATATTCAGCTGTGGACACATGCCAGCGTCGCCGAGGTCCACGGCGACTCACATATTGAAGAGATTTCGGTCCTTTGTTCCGACACCAACAAAGTGGAACGGGTCACCGCGAGCTCCGTTTTCATTTTCATAGGCGCATTGCCGCAGACTAACTGGCTGGGTGATCTTGTGGAGCGTGACGAGCGCGGCTTCATTCTAACCGGGCCGGATCTCATTCGCGCCGGTGACCGTCCCAAGGGATGGGGCCTCGACCGAGATCCTTTTCTTTTAGAGACAAACATTCCCGGAGTATTTGCTGTCGGGGACGTTCGTCACGGCTCGGTGAAGCGTGTGGCGTCTGGTGTCGGCGAAGGGTCCGTCGCCGTCCAGTTCATCCATCAGTATTTAAGCAAGGTATAAATGGTCGACAACTCCGAACTACTCAGTGTCCCAGTATTCGCTGATTTGCCAGCCGATCAGATTTCCTGGTTTATCAGCCAATCGCAGGAACTGAATCTCAAGGCGGGTGAGACCTACTCCCGCCAGGGCGATCCGGCCAACGCGATGTTCGTGATCCTTGAGGGACAACTCCAGGGCAGGGGCGAGCTCGGGGGTGAAACCGTCTCTTTCGATCTGGGCCCGGGAGATGTCACTGGAGTGCTGCCGTTTTCGAGAATGAAGGAGTTCACCGTGGGTGGCCGGGCCGAGACGGAGAGCCGCGCCCTACGCTTTCCTGCCGCTCTGTTTCCGGAGCTGGTGCAGAGAATGCCGGAACTGACCAAGCGTCTGGTTGGCCTCATGTCCGACCGCATCCGGGAAACCACCCGCATCGAGCAGCAACAAGACCGCCTGGCTGCGCTGGGCAAACTTTCTGCGGGTCTAGCCCATGAGCTCAACAATCCTGCTTCGGCCGCAAAGCGTGCCACCAGCCAATTGCGCACGATTTTAAAGAAAATTCGAGACGCCAGCCTCGAACTGGGGAAGCGTGATCTGACTCCCGCCCAGAAATCGGAAATCGAAAAACTGGAAAATTCATTCACCCAGCAGGATGTAGTTCCACCCGATGCTCTGGCCATCAGCGACCTGGAAGACCAAATTGATTCTCTGCTGCGCAGCCACGGACAGAACGACTTATGGCAACTAGCAGCCGGGCTTGCGCGACGCAACATAAAGCCAGACGTAATCGAGGAGTTGTTCGCGAAACTTGATCGCGATACCGCTCGCGCTGCTCTGGTCAGAATTGCGGCGTCAGTGGAAGTTGCGAGTCTGTTGCATGAGATCGAGAGCAGCACCACGCGAATCTCGGACTTGGTGGGCGCAATCAAGGAATACACATACATGGACCAGTCGCCGATCCAAAATGTGGATGTGGTAAAGGGCCTGGAAACTACTCTCACGATTTTGAATCACAAGCTGAAACAAGGCGTGACCGTAAAACGGGACTACAACAGCGTGCCGCTCCTCGTAAATTCCTTCGGAAGCGAACTCAACCAGGTTTGGACCAACATTATTGATAACGCGATTGACGCCATGCACGGAACCGGCGAGCTTCGTGTCCGAACCTACCGCGACGACACTTGCGTTGTAGTCGAGATTCGCGATAACGGTCCGGGAATTCCCACCGAGGTGGAGCCCCATATCTTTGAGCCCTTCTTCACCACTAAAGGAGTGGGCGAAGGCACGGGACTTGGCCTCGATACCGTGCAGCGCATCGTACGCAAGCACCGCGGCAGCATTCAGGTCGACTCCAAGCCGGGAGATACTCGCTTTAGAATATCGTTGCCCCTCTCGGACGCCTCAAGATAATCAGGACTGCCGGTTGCCGAACTACCAGCCCGCCTTCATCCCCTTATTCTGTTCGTCCAACCACTTTTTGAGCGGCGCGAAATATTCGATGATGGCGCTGGCGTCAGCCTCACGCTGGCCGGTAACAACTTCCATGGCGTCGGGCCAGGGTTTGCTCTGCCCCATTTCAAGCATCTTGTTGAACTTTGCCCCCGCCGCTTTCGATCCGAAGAAGGTGCAGCGATTGAGCGGCCCTTTATATCCGGACTCCCGGCAAAGCGCGCGATAAAACTGGAACTCGTAAATGTCCGCCAAGAAGTAACGCATGTAGGGAACGTTCCCCGCCACGTGATATTTCGCGCCCGGATCGAAGTCCGCTTCGCTGCGCTCGACCGGCGGCACAACACCCTGATACTTCAGTCGCAGGTCCCACCATGTTTTGTTGTAGTCCCCCGGCTTCACCTCGCCGGAGAAGACCTGCCAGCGCCACTTGTCGATCAACAGACCAAAAGGAAGAAACGCAACTTTGTCCAGCGCCTGTTTAAGCAGGATAGGAATGTCGGCTTCGGGCGGCGGTATCTGCTCTAACAGGCCAATTTGCTTGAGATACTCCGGCGTGATGGCGAGTGCGATGGTGTCGCCAATGGCCTCATGGAATCCGTCATTTGCGCCGCCTTGGAACATGGTCGGCTGGTCTTTATACGCTCGCTGATAAAAGTTGTGCCCGAGTTCGTGGTGGATGGTTACAAAATCCACATCTCGAATCTGAATGCACATTTTCACCCGCACGTCGTCTTTGTTGTCGATGTCCCAAGCGCTGGCGTGGCAAACGACATCGCGATCTGTGGGTTTAGTAAATAACGACCGCTCCCAGAAGGTCTGCGGCAGCGGCGCGAACCCCAGCGACTTATAAAAGTTCTCGCCGTATTTCACCATGCCGTGGGCATCGAGATTCTTCGCTTTGAGCAATTCGGTCAGGTCGTAGCCGCTGCTGTTCGCCGGCAAACCGAGAATCGGAAATACATCGCCCCATGCCTGCGCCCAGGGATTGCCGAGCACATGCGCGGGCATCGGCCCATCTGGCGGCACCACTTGCGGGCCATATTTCTGCGACAGCCGCGCCCGAACAAACGTGTACAGCGAAAGATATAACGGCCTCACTTGCCCCCACAGCCGGTCCACTTCTGCGTCGAATTGCTGCGGCGGCATATCGTATCCCGCGCGCCAGAGAACGCCCGTATCTTTGAATCCCAAATCTCTCGCGCCTTGGTTTGAAAGGTCGACGAAGCGCGTGTACTTCTTCCGCATGGGGGCGCCGATCGCGTGCCATCCCACCCACACTTCTTTCAGTTGGTTGGGATCGCGGCTTTCGCCCATGATCTTCTCAATGGCGGTAATGTCCAGGCATTTGCCGGACGCATCGCAGTATTTACCTTTGCCGTAGTCGGATTCGAGCGATGCCGCAATCTCGCTCATTTCTTTTCTCAGCGCGGGATCCTTCGGCCCGGGAGCGGTGAGGGAAAGTTTCAGCAACAAGAATTTCCGCGAAAGGTCGGCCGGCATCTTTACTGCATCGAAGCGCTTCGACTCCTCAACCAGTTCCGTCGTGACCGCGGTGAGCTCATCGTTCGCGTCCGCGGCAAGGGCTTCCGTATCGTCGGTGATGAAATTGTCGTGGACCCAGTTCGCCTGGTTGACCTTGACGCTGAGCTCGGCCAAGCGCGCTTCTGCCTTGTTCATGAACGCTTCAGCTTCGGCAACGGTCGGGGATCCAGAGGTTTGCGCTTCGAGCACGATGGCAAATGCAAAAAGGAAAAAAGCTACAAGCAGGGTCATCTTCATATTTGCTCCGCAGAGATTATGCACGAGCGGGATGGAGAGGTTCAAACTGAGGTCCGAAAACCCGTGCAAGTGCCGTCTTAGCCGGGGATGCGGTTTGCTGAATCCCGCGCCCCTCCTTTAGAATCAAATGCTCAGTAATCTATTGGAGATACTTATGAAGGCAGCCATTCATCCTGCATACAACGAAATTCGTGTGCTCTGCGCGTGCGGCAGCAGCTTCACCACGCGTTCCACGCACAAGGGCGACATCCACGTAGAAATCTGCTCCAGCTGCCACCCATTCTTCACCGGCAAACAGAAGCTCATGGATACCGCCGGCCGGGTCGAGCGCTTCCGCCGCAAGTACGCCAAGAACACTCCGGCTACTGCCGACAAGAAATAAAACCGGAGAGGCACTTTCGGACCTTCCACCGCGGCTCACCACAATACTGCCATCCCGACAAGAACACTCCGGCTACTGCCGACAAGAAATAAAACCGGAGAGGCACTTTCGGACCTTCCACCGCGGCTCACCACAATACTGCCATCCCGAGCGGAGTGTGATTTGAGCGAAGAGAAATCACGCGCAGTCGAGGGACCTTGTGTTCGCTTTTGAGCCAATGACGCCCGTTCCAACGATTAAGGCCTTCACTCAACTGGGGCCTTTTCCTTTTAGAATTGATGGGTGACGGAAATCGGAAAGATGCTGTTGTTCTTCGGCGTGGTTCTGGTCGCCATTGGACTAGTTTTGATTCTCTTCGGCCGAACTAACCTTCCGATTGGGCGATTACCCGGCGACATCCTCTATCGCGGTAAGCACACCACGTTCTACTTTCCGCTGGCCACGTCGATCCTGCTAAGCGTAGTGCTGTCGTTGATTTTCTATTTAATTGGAAGGCTCAGACACTAAATCTGTAACGCTGTTTCGCTAATTAGCGGCCCGATGGAACAATGACACAAAAAAGCCGCCCTAGTGTTTTGAGGGCGGCTGTGACCCGGTTCATCGACGACTTGCAGGCGGAACGATGCCATTCATGCGCAAGTATTCCACCATTTGGCCATAGTGATCGTACGAATGACCCACCGCGTCAACGGCGAACTGCAGACGCGTGTGCTGCCGCGAAGTACCGGGGATTGGCGATACTGCATTTCCCTCATCCACCGTGGCAACAGCCCGATGCAGCGCTGCAAATGAGCCTGTGAGGTAATCCATGATCTGGGCCTTTGATCGCACAGCATCAGGCCCAATCTCGGATTCCTGATCAGGGGTGGGGGTCTGGGTGAGAATATATGCGGCCAGGCGATAGTTTGTTGCCGCCACATGCTTAACTTGCTGGGCGAACGTTCGTACTCCGATAAACTCGCCCTCGGTTGGCGCGAAAGAATACTTCTCCTCCGGCATCGCTGTGGCCGCCGAAGTCATTTCCTTTTCAGTATTGGTGATCCAGAAATCGAGCGCCTCACTAATAGTGAGTCTGCTCTGAGCCAGAGCATTGTGACTAAATGCGAGGGAAAGCAGGCACAACAGAATATGAGAAACGATCTTCATAATAGCTCCTTTAGAACCGGTTCTTACGGCCAAGGACACGCGCACGAATTAGAAACACGTGTAGCTCGATGCGCAGAGTGGCGTTGGATTTAGATTTAGGAGCTGGGAGGACCGCGATCAGTCTCAGGTAAACCGATTGAAGAAATGCGAGGTGCCGCATTGGGAAGGATTGAAACACGTCCAGGCATAATCCGCAGAGGAGTGCCCGTCTCTAATGTTGGAAACGCCAAAAAATGGAATTGGGCGAGACCGCGGATGCCACAGTTAGTTTGCGGTGCCTTCAACGTCGTGTTGCACGCGCGGCTGCCAACAATTTCTGTTTTGCGAGCACAACGCTGTGGCGATTTCGAATTCGTACAGGACTTCGATGGGGTGCTGTCCGGCCCGGCAACGCAGGCCGACGCGGAAGCGCCTAGCGTCAGAATCAGGAGCACTGAGATGATGCAGGTGCGACGCATAGTAAAGCTTTCTGAGGTTAGCAAGGAACTTCCGGACAGATGTCTCGAACTTTAGCGCCGTTCGCGTCTAGGCGCATTGTCATCTTTCGGGTAAAGCACAACCGACCTTCGCAGGCCTTCGCCCGTGCTTTCGGTCGTCAGATCGTGCTCGTCGCGCAATGCCAGGTGGACGATGCGGCGTTCGCGCGAGGACATGGGCGCGAAATGATACGGAGTCCCACTCTGCCGGACCTTCTCGGCAGCTACGCGCGCCGACATGCGCAATTCTTCGAGGCGCGCCTTCCGGTGCCCCATGCAATCGAAGCTGACTTTTTCATGTTCATTGCCGGGAAGATGAAGCATCTCCATCGCCAGCAATTCCATCGAGCGCAACAATTCCGCACCACGCTCTAGCAGTAGCGACGAATCCGGCCCGGCGAATTCGACAAGAATATCCGGCCGCTCCCAATCGCGATCGTCGGCGATGGCAGGGTCTACCGTTATCCGGTACTTCAGCTTGAGCCCGGCATGCTTGACTATGCCGTTCAGAAATCCATTGAGCTGGTTTGCAGATTCGATTTTGTTCATAAAGAAGCACCGAGCTCCTAGCTATGAGCTACGAGCAACACTCTTTGCACGACATCAGCCGCTCGCCGCTCGAAGCTCACAGCTACTTGTCCCTCTTCCTCGCCCGCTTGGCGGCAATCTCTCGCATCTCTTTCCCGAGCCCGGTGCGGTTCATGATCGCCTGTTGGAGAATCATGATCAAGTTGCTCTCCGCATAATAAAGATTGAGACCTGCAGGCAGCTTGAAGAAAAAAACGCCCATCATCACCGGCATCATAAAGTTCATCATGCGCTGCTGTGCCGGGTCCATTCCCGGCTGCGGAGTCATGCGCTGCATGAGGAACATGCTGGCAGCCATGATTAGCGGCAGTATCCAGTCGCTCGCAGACAGGTCATGTATCCACAACCAGTGCGCCTGGCGCAAGTCGATCGCATTGCCCAGCATCTTGTAATAAGCGATCAGGAACGGCATTTGCACTAGTAAAGGCAGACAGCCGCTGACCGGATTCACCTTCTCTTGCTTATAAAGCTCGGCGATCTCCTTTTGCATGTCTTGCTTGCGCGGGTCGCGCATGCTGTATTTCTTGTACTTCTCCTGAATGGATTTCATCTGCGGCTGCAGCTTCTGCATTTTGAGCGCAGATTTCATCTGATAAATACGCAACGGCAGCAGCGCCAGGGTGATGATGAACGTCTGCAGAACAATCGCCCAGCCCCAGTTGTTGGTGTACTGGTGAAACCAGCGCAGCCCGATGAATCGCCATTCGAAAAGCGGGCGGGCGATTGCCCCCCACCATCCAAAATTCAACACGTTACGCAGGTCTTTGTCGGCGCCGGTTATAGTCGGGACCGGCACTGAGTCCAACACCTGGAGCGACTTCGGACCAACGAAGACCAGCTCGCTCGATTCGCCCGGCCGCCCCGCCGCCACTCCCAGAACATCGACCGGCTTGGTTTCATTCGGTTTGCTGGGATCGGTGACGATGTCGATGGCGTTGTGCAGGGTCACAACGTCAAGGTTGTCGGGGTTGTCGGGAATGAATACGGCGCCGAAAAACGCACTGCTTGTTCCCACCCAGTTGAACGAACCGTGAAGCGTATTGCCATTCGAAATTTTCTTGGCGGGAATGTGCTCAGTATTATTGTTCTGCTGATATTCCAATTGTCCTTGCGCGTACGCGTAGGGAGTCGTTTGATCCCCAAAGCCCGCCTGCCACGATGGAAACGCATACACCGGGTTTCCGTTCAGAAAAACCGAGGTGTGAACGTGAACCACGTAACTGTGGTCGAATTTCAGCTCCTTGCGCACCACCAGCCCGGAATCGGAAAACTCGAATACGAGACTTGTCGGAGCAGAGTTCGTGCCTGCTTTAGAAGCGACATACAACGCCGAATTCAACTTATTGCGAAGCGACTCGTCATAAGTCCACAACGAGAGCGGGTACCCATACTTTTCTGCGGCCGTTTGATTAACCAGATCGAGCGGACGCCCTTGATCGTCCGAGTATTTCTTCAGGATCCAGGACTTCGCTTGTGCGCCCCGGTTGGTAAAAGTGATGCGATAAAGATCGTTATCAATTACGGTCTCGGATTCGGATTCCGCCTGCTGCGTAGATGGCGTTGAAACCGAAGAGGCCGCGCCATGCCTCCGCAGTTGGGTCGTTACAGTAGCTTGGGTCGGAGCTTGCGGCGCAGGCGCCGATTGCACCGGCTGGTTCGGATGTGCGGTGCTTGGCGCCGGCGCGTACTTTTTCATGTACAGCTGTGCGCCAAAAATGACTGCGGCCATCAGCAGAAATACCAGTACGAAGCGCTGTTCCGTACCGGGTTCGGATTGCGGACTCTTGTACTCTGGCATTCGACTCAGTGGGTGATATGGGAACAGATTCTGTCCGCTGTAGCCACGGCTCGTGCAGCAGCGGCTCGCGTAGCCCCGGACGCCCTCGTCCGGGGGAAAATTTCAATCTCGTCCTGCACATTAGCATCGCAATTCGGGACTGGATCAAATCCACCGCGCACAAACGGATGGCAGCGGAGCAAACGCCATATCGCGAGCCCCCCGCCTCGAACCGCACCGTGCTTGTCGATGGCCTCAGCTGCGTAATCGGAGCAGGTCGGCACGTATCGGCAGGATGGCAAAAACATGGGTGAAAGCACACGTTTGTATCCACGCAGCAGCAACAATAGAAGCTTCTTCGGCGCGGATTGAAGCCGTTCGCTTCCCGTTTTCAGCAACCCGGACTCCGCCTTATCAAAGCTCCTCATAGAATCACTGCAGCTTACCCTTCTGCAAATATCTGTCGATCACCTGTAAGGCTTTGGCCACTTCACTCTGCAACTCGCCAAAATCAGCACTCATAGCCGAGCGTTTGGGATTGATCACCACATCCACAGCCATGTCGTGCGGCAATCCACCGAGTCTTACCACCTCCCGCAAGCGGCGCTTGATCCGGTTCCTTTGCACTGCTCCACCCAGCGCCTTGCTTACGGTAAAACCGACTCGCGGCCCAGCAAGCCGTTCGTTTGGTTGTGCCAGGTAAAACACCGTCATGTGCGCCGCAAAATGCCGGCGCCCCTGCTTATAAACTCTCTCAAAGTCCGCGTGCCGCAGTAAGCGATGGCTCTTCGGAAATTTCTTCTTCGACTTAGGTTGGGTCGCTTGGTTCACCTTCACAGCACGGGCAGGAACGCCCGCGCCCCACAAACTGGTATTGGAAGCACGAGCCCTTCTTCTGCGCGGTGCGAAAGGATCCTTGCTGTGCTTACCTATTCACGAAATCCGGGTTTTACGGAAACGCGCTTACGCCCTTTGGCTCGGCGCCGGGAAATGACCGCGCGTCCGCCCTGGGTCTTCATACGGGTCCGGAAGCCGTGCGTCTTCGATCGGCGGCGGCGGTTCGGCTGGAATGTACGTTTCGGCATGAAAAGTCTCTTGCGCTCCTGTCCTTAGCTGATGTCCTGCTCAATTGTGTTGAAGGGAAAGTATAAACGACGGCTGAGGATAAGGTAAAACGACCGGGTAGTAAACTCCGGGAAAACGTCAGCTACGCCCTAAGGCTTTAGAAGGTCGATGAGTGATGAGGTCTTGATTTCGACAGTTATCAAGGGCGATGCATTTGCGGCTTTTCAGAAGAGCTTTTTGCGAAAAGTCGGCACACCCGATCTGGAAGTCATGGCGATCTGAATCTGGAGATTGGAGCCTTTAGGGTCCCAAGCCGATGCAGTTTCATCGCTTCTGAGCGCCTCCCCAGAAGCCTTGAGAAAATCTTTCGAGAAGATGATGTCGCCGTTCTGACCAACACTCCAACTTCCTTTCGCCTGCTTTGTGATGCTGAGAGTGTGGATTACTTGCTCGAAAGTGTGATCCGCCTTCAGTATCAATGTCGCCGACACTCCGGGCTCGTCTCCAACATATGTATCGGGGACAGTGTTATCAGGTGAAGGGTCCACCCTGCCGTACCACAGCACGTGATACTGACGCAGGACGAGGGAGACGAAAAATCCGAAATCTTTATGCATGTCGGCATAAGCTTTCCCATCCGCGCCGGGTTCCTGCCCAGATACGAGTAGAAACTCCTTTGAAAATTCAATACCACCTTCGCCGACGCGCCGCCAAGTTCCGGTTGCACGCTTTACCTCGCCATGCTCACTCAGTTCTTGTTGGAAGCTGTGATCAGGTTTGAGAACTAGGGTGGATGTTTCGCCGTTCTCCGCAAGATGATACGTGCCTGAGGCGACGCCATCACCGTAATCCGAGGCGACGCTGTACCAGAATACAAAGCAGACCACTAGCACCAAGAGACAGCAAGAGAGAACCCACAAGCGTTTCATTGCAAACCCTGATTCTACGCTCAGTTAATTGGTGAAATATCGCCACATGACTCACTGACGTTGGCGGATTTGCAAAACTATCCGCTTGGACATACGTTCAGGGGCCGACTCCTAAGTGTTCTGTCACCAGCATGGACGTTCCTAGAGCGTATACCGTTTCTTCCCGTGACAGTAGCGGGTTTGGTGCGACCTTAGAAGGGGCAACTTCGCCTTGGGACGCGCATCTACTCTCCACGAATTAGGAGAGTCACCGATGAACCGTCTAATACTTGCAGTCATCTTCTCTTTACCATCAACCTTATTAGGCCAAACATTTACCTATGCTCCCGTTAACGTCCCCGGCGCGGTCGCCACGGAGGCGCGAGGTATCAATAATAATGGCGAGGTCGTGGGCTTCTACAAAAACACGCCCTGCACTGATAGCGACCTGGTAGTACCGGATTGCCCGAACACCAAGGGTTTCAAGCTGGTGAACGACTCCTACATTAAGCTCATGGTGCCGGGTAGCAGCCGCACCGTCGTCATGGGGGTAAACGACTACGGCGACCTTGTGGGCTTCTATACCAAGTCGTCTGATGGCACCACCCACGGCTTCATCTGGTATCACCAGAACGTAGTAAAAACCATCGACTTTCCGGGTGTCGCCAATGGCACCATACCGTTCGGGATCAACAAAGCGGGTGTAGTGGTCGGGGGATTCGGGAATTTTCCGAGCGGCGGCTGGGTCTGGATCAACGGAACCTTCTACCACATGGACCCCAACAATGGCGCAGGAGCATGCTGCGAGTGGGTAACGGGAGTCAGCAATAACGGGATTCTCAGTGGCGTGGTCTTCCAGTCGGATTTCTGGATGGCGTGGATGAAGGAATCAACCGACGAGGATTTCTTCACTTTCCCGCAGCCCGGTACCACCAACGGCTGCTGTGACACTACTGGTACGGGCGTGAACAACAACGTGGACATGATTGGCTTTGGTGGAGGAATCGGCTTGAGTGGACAGGTGGGAACGGGGTGGTTCACTAAGCACATCGAACTGAATGAGGTGGAGTCTTCGGAAGTCACGCCCAGCTTCATAAGCGTGGCGTTCCCCAACTCTGGATCCACCTACCCCTTTGGCTTAAATGACAAACGCTGGATTGCCGGTGCCTACTCGGACAGCACGGGGGTGCACGGCTTCATCGCCAAGCCTAACTTCTAATTTGACGCCTCGGCAAGGTGTCTGGGCGATACGTCATTCGACGGAACCCGATGGAAAGAGCGGCAACCTACGCTGATGTTGCTGTTGGTTTTCGGCGGGACTTGTGGGCGAGTTGCCACGCAATGCGTAGTTGGTGTTACATCGCCATTACACTCATTGACCCGGATTGTGAGTGTAAACGCCTGTCGGAAATGTGTACTTTACGCAAGGGGCCGCCATGCTGAGACGCACACGGAATGATCTCGACCAGACGTGCGGATCTCCTGAAGTGCAATCGCCTGTTAACAACAGTCATCGAGAAGATTCTGGAAATTTGTCCTTTTTGGGGATAGCATGCTGTCGTGAAACGCCTGTTGGCCATGTGCAAACTTTCTCTCGTTGCCGCTGTCGTAAGTCTCGCGTTCGTGGCTCAGACATTTTCTGGTAGAGCATTTGCCCAGCAGGCCGCCGCCGGTAGGCCTCTGATGCTGGTAACTTGGTTTGGCCCCGGCGCGATTGCACTGCCTTCTGGACCTGCCTGGAAGCCTGAGATGCTCACGGTGTACGACAACGTCACGCGTCCGGTGGCACAGTACCGTAAAGGCGACGCGGACCTAACAGTCTCTTTCATTGTCTTTGAAAATCTGTCTGGCAAGTCCTCAGCTGAAGGCTGCCGAGACGATGCGATCAATCCGATTGTCGAACATGACGCGAAGCTGATCTCTAAGCGCGTTGATGGCGTTGTAAAGAACGTCGCGGGGGAAACATTAGCCACAACCTTTTATCTAGTCGACATGAGCCAGGGGAGCGGCCATCATCAGCACAACCTCTTCGGGTTCGCAGGGAATGCCAAGACCTGCGCCGAAATACATATTTCAAGCGCGGCAGAAACTCCCGCCGAAGACGAAAGGATGAAAGCAGTGCTTGCTGACTTTCAGCCCGAGCTAACCTATCAACCGAGCGCAGTTGACTACTTCACGTTGGCGTCTGTGCTTTTCAAGAACTCGCCCGGCCTGGCAGCGCCCTACTACAAAGCCTCCTTGGATGCCATGCCCGACGACCCCAGCTCTATCACTCCTCGGCGCGTTACAACGGACCAACTTGTGATGTCGTTAGGCATGAGCGGAGACCTCAAAGACAGTCGCGCCGTCGCCGAGATGGCAATCGCAAGTGATCCCGACTATCCACTCAATTACTACAACCTTGCTTGTGCGGATGCGGAACAGGGAAACGCAACCGATGCGAGGACGCATTTACAACAGGCCTTTGACCGCCGAGCAAACGTCATCAAGGGAGAATCGATGCCAGATCCTACAAAGGACGACTCTATTCTCAAGTTGAAGAAGGACGAAGCATTTTGGACCTTTGTGCTGGCCCTGCCGAAGAATTAAGGCGAAATCCCAAGAAGCAGTCCGCTTGCAGAGGCGCGGGTGCAAAGTTCGTACGTTCTCTGACGGTAAATATCCACATATCTGCCGCTGAGGTACGATTCGCCACATGCCGCGCCTGTTAATTGCGCTCGTCACTGTCGTCTTCGGTACGTTGTTCGCATCGCGGGGGCAAACGACCTCTCCAGCGGCGGTCGACAAGCTGCGGACCGAAGTGCCGCCAGCGAAATGGCTCAACATCTCAGAAGCTTTACTACTCAGCGCTGCGGTCTCGCTGACGGTCTTCGCGCTGCAATGGCGCTACGGCTTCAATTGGGCCGACGAAGGTTGGCTATGGTACATCAGCCAGCGAACTGCACTAGGAGGGGTTCCGCTCCGCGATTTCTTCAGCTATGACCCAGGAAGGTATTACTGGTCCGCCGCCATGTTCAAGCTGCTGGGCCGAAGCGGATTCTTCGAGCAACTGCTGGCAAATTATCTGTTTGCGATCCTCGGCCTGGCGCTCGCATATCTGGCCATGCTACGCGGAGCACTCAGCCGGACGTGGCGAATCGTGATTCTTCTGCTGCTGGGAATCGTGATCGGATTCCCTCGCCACAAAATTTACGAACAGACCTTATCGCTCATTGCTATTGCCGCGATTGCTTTTGTGTTTGCTTCACCGCTACGACTTAAACGTTGGTTTTTTCTCGGCATCCTGATCGGGTTGGCCGCATTCGTCGGACGAAACTCCGGCATATTTTGTTTGATCGCCGCTCTCCTCGCGTTTCTGGCGCTGCTCATTCGCCGCGAAGCTCCTTCTTTGGGCCGTGTTCTAGGCGTTGTCGGGGCTGGGATCGTGATCGGATACTCGCCAATGATCGTCATGATCGTTGCCGTCCACGGCTTCGCTAATGCATTTTTTCAGTCGGTACTCATGACTCCACGTTGGGCGTGGTCATTGCCGGTCCCATTTCCCTGGCACGTTCACCTCGGAGGACTTCACGGAGTAGATCGACTGCAAGCTCGCGCGGTCTCCTGGTTGTGCGTCGCGGTGCCGGTTACATATGCGTTTGCGTTTTGGCGTGCCGTGCGTTCCAGAGCTGAACTCGATGGAGCGGACTGGCTCTCCGTCGCCGCGTCCGCCACAGGTGCCGGTTTTCTGCTCCATGCTTTCTACACTGCAGATTTTTTTCACATCGCACAGGGAGTTGTGCCTTTCGTGATCGCAGCCGGCGCATTGTCAGTCCATTTATGGCGCGCTGGCGCCCGGCGCTGGTCGTTGACTATTTTTTTCGGGACGGCATTTCTGGTTATCGCCAGTTGGCTGCCCATGGAGCCTCTGGTCCAACATCTCAAAACCAGGGCTCATGATCCGGGGAGTGTGCAGCCAATCAGCATCGACGGGAAAAGCTTCGAAGTTCCTGCAGAGCAAGCTGCAATTATGCAAACCGTGGCAACGGCATTTCGCGACTGCGGGCCGCACGACGGCGGATTCCTGGCCGCACCCTACTATCCCGGGCTGTATGCGTTCCTGAACACCCGCTCGCCCTCGTGGGACACCTATTATCTTTGGCCGCGAAGCGATCAGATTCAACAACAAGAGATCGACTCATTGCGGCAGAGTCGCACCGGGCTTATCCTGCTCGATCTGAAGTCTGCCATCAATGGCCGCGAAAGTCTTGAGCTGGTTCGCACCAATCCGAAAGTGGTTGCATACATCACGACGCACTATCAGCCCAGCGACATCAAACTGCCGGACGGTTTCGAGCTGTATTTTTCGCCGCAGGAATGCCCAAGTCCTCCCACCGGAAAATAACAACGTCAATTTGCTGGCCGGCAAGGAAAATTAAAATTCATGATTGCAAATTAGAGGTCGGCGCGAGGAAAACTTTGCGCCAAAGAAAACATGGAAAACATACTCGGACCTCCGAACCGCTTCTCCTGCACCACTCTCGTGGCATTAACAAGTCTGCTACTTGACAGAAGTTTTTCTTCGCGGTTGAAATCGAGAGTACCGAAATTCTTCCAAAAAAGATTTCCACAAACTGAAAAATTTTGTGCTAGCATGACGCTCTGTTGAACCTGATCGATTTGGGTTCCGCCGCTAGTTCGTCGAATACAGCTTCTCTGGTCAACGAAACGATACCGAAACAGTAACTTGGTGTAACCAAGGCGCTGCCCCAGCCAGCGGCCCCTCTTAAAATTTTTGATTATGTCCGTTCCGACTCCTACTCTGTCTCCGAATCCGTGGCTGCGCATCCTGGATGCGCTCGAAAAGAAAATCAACCGGCACTCTTACGATACCTGGCTGAAACCCACACGCTATAGTCACTCGAGCAACGGAATCATGTACGTCCGCGTTCCCACGGTCGAGTTTCGTCATGTTGGCGACAAGTACGCCGATCTCATTCAGGAAGCACTCGACAATCTCAACATGGATTATCGTGACGTCGAGTTCGTCACGCCCGAGGACGATCCTGCGGCAACGCCGGTGCGACACGATGGCGGGCTTTCCGCGCCCCCAGCGGCATCGGCGAGCGTCCCTATCTCGCAGTCGCGCTTCGACTGGGACGGCGCCGCCCAACTCAATGCCCGCTACACGTTTGACGCGTTCGTGATCGGCAGCGGCAATCAGTTCGCGCATGCGGCTTGCCAGGCCGTAGCGCAGCGTCCGTCGAAAGCCTACAACCCGCTTTTCCTCTACGGCGGTGTCGGCATGGGCAAGACCCACCTCATGCAGGCAATTGGGCATGAGGTGAAGCGCGCGATGCCGCAGGCTTCCATCTGCTATGTCTCCAGCGAGAAGTTCACCAACGAAATGATCAACTCGCTGCGCTACGACAAGATGACGACCTTCCGCGACAAGTTCCGCAATGTCGACGTCCTGCTCATCGACGACATCCAGTTCCTTGCGCAAAAGGAACGCACCCAGGAAGAGTTCTTCCATACGTTCAATGCGCTGCACGAGTCGATGAAACAGATCGTGATCGCCAGCGACCGGTCGCCGAAAGAACTGGCCGAGATCGAAGACCGGCTGAGAAGCCGGTTTGAATGGGGACTGATCGCCGACATCCAGCCGCCCGATCTGGAAACCAAGGTCGCGATTCTGCAGAAGAAAGGTGAGCAGGAACGGATCACGCTTCCCACTGACGTAGCTCTCTTCATCGCTTCGAACATTCGCTCCAACGTGCGTGAACTCGAAGGCGCGCTCATCCGCTTGGTCGCGCATTCATCCCTGACCAACACTGAGATCACGCTTCCCTACACCCAGCAGGTTCTCAAGAATTTCATCGACTCGCAGGCGCGCAAGGTCACCATCGAGTCCATCCAGAAAGCGGTCGCCGAGCAGTTTGGGCTTCGACTTTTGGAGATCAAAGCAAAAAATAATTCACGCGCCATCGTTTATCCGCGGCAGATCGCCATGTACTTGTCCAAGCACTTGACCGAAGCGTCGCTTCCCGAAATCGGCCGCCAGTTCGGAGGCAAGCACCACACCACCGTGCTTCACTCGGTCGAGAAAATTGAAGGGACGCGTAAGAACGACAAAGATTTGAACAGGATGCTCAACAAACTAACCGAGCAACTTGGCGGATAAACGGCGGTTTGAACCATGATTTCCAGTTTTTGGCAGGTCTTGCGAAGCGATGGCTGTGGGCAGGTTGTGGAACCTGTGAAATAGCAGAGAGGAACTCAGGAATGGTTCGCTTTCTACCCTACTGGGCTCCGGCAATAGGGTCTGATCTTGGACACGAAGGTAGGATCGGGACGTGAAGGCAGCATTACACTTGGTTTAGATTTCCACTTTTCCGAACCACCTACGGTTACTACTGGTTTTAATGTATTTTGATTTGATATAAGGAAGTACTAGAAGTAGGGCGGCCAGACCTGATTCGGATCGTTCAGGACGGTCGCATCACACGAGCAGGGGTCTTTGGTCTTATGCCGGTAGAAGCGATCGCATCCTCCGCAATTGGAACCTCCACGATGGAAATCACCATCAGCAAGTTCGAACTGCTCCGGGAATTGGCCGCAACCCAGGGGGTAGTCGAGCGCAAGACGACGATTCCCATCCTCTCAAATTATTTATTCGAAGCCGGTGGCGATCGGCTCTCGCTGACCGCGACCGACCTCGATCTGAGCCTGCGCACGTCCTGCAATGCGAAGGTGAAGAAAGAAGGCGCGTGCACGATTCCTGCGCGCAAGCTGCACGACTACGTAAAGCTGCTGCCGGATGCCGACATCACCATCAAGCTGCTTGAAAATCACTGGGTGAGCATTCGCTGCGGGCGTTCCAACACAAAGATGGTCGGCATGGCACGGTCGAATTTCCCCAGCTTGCCGGTTTTCCCGACCGCGAACGTGGTAAAGATTCCGGCCCAGGTTCTGCGCGGCATGATTGCGCGCACTAGTTTCGCCATCGCCAATGAAGAGTCTCGCTACACCTTGAATGGCGCGTTGATGGTGCTCAAGCCTGAGTCCATAACCATGGTCGCGACTGACGGCCACCGTCTCGCCCACGTGGAACGAAACAACGAAAAGTTCGAAGGCGTTTCCGGAGAATTGAAAACTCTCGTTCCGAAGAAGGCGATGGACGAACTCAGGTCTTTGGTGGACTCGACCGACGTCGAGACTATTGAATTTGCGAAGGACGAATCGACGCTCTTCTTCCGCATCGGACAGCGGCTTTTGACCTCTCGCCAGCTCACCGGGCAGTTCCCCAACTTTGAAGCCGTGCTTCCCAAGGACAACAACCGGATCATTTCGCTTCACGGCGAAGACCTGGGCGCAGCCATCGCGCGCGTGGCCCAGTTTGCCGACGAGCGTTCCCGCGCCGTGCGCCTGAAGCTCGAGAAGGGCGAACTGAAGCTTTCGGCTTCATCGACTGAGACCGGCGAATCCGAAGATTCAATCGAGGTTGACTACAATGGCGAGGCGCTCACAGTCGGTTTCAATGCCCAGTACATCACAGACTTTTTGAAAGCCGCGGGCGCAGGGGATGTTCGCCTGGAACTCAAAGACTCCCAGTCCGCCGGCCAGCTCCGCCCCTCCGAAAGCGAAGACTACAAGTACCGCTACATCGTAATGCCCATGCGGATCTGAGAAGCGAAAAATCAGCCACGGATTACCCCAGATATTGCTTATCTGAAAATGACTGAGTTCTTGATCCGTGTGAATCCGCGTAGATCTGTGGCTTAGAATTTCACGGAATTTCCTCTCGAAAACGCACGCCATTTCGTGCTACAATCCCGACCTATCTCGGTTTCCGAGAAGGGGGCGTGTTCTCAGCTAAGTCATGAGGAGGCGCCATGTCTCGGAAGTATCTGCTTCTAATCCTTTCAGTTTTCTTTTCAGCCGTCGTCGTTCAAGCTGCAACCAGGGACCTGATTCCAGCCGGAACGCTCCTGCACTGCACCATGGACGAGCCTAACTTTTCATCCAAAACTGCGCAGGTGGGCGATCCCGTTCTTTGCAATCTCGGCCCGCTTGGTGCATTCGGGCACTCGGTTTTTCCCCGCGGGGCTGAACTCAGCGGCCATTTGCAAGACTTTAAGAATCCGGGCCATTTTTGGGGCAAGGGTTGGATCGAAATCGAATTCGATCGCATGATCCTCCCCGGCGCGCAGGTCCTGCCTCTTTCGGCAAAGGTCATCTCGGCACCGCATAACAAGGTCGATGCCAAAGGCGATATCAAAGGCAAGGGACACCCCAGGCGCGACGCCATCCTGTGGGCCATTCCTCTTTTCTGGCCGGTCAAAGTCATGACCCTCCCCGCGCGCGGACCGTTTCCGACGCTCAAAGGCGAAACCCGGCTCAGTCTGCGCCTGATGGAAGATGTCGAGGTACCGTTTGCCGTTGCGAAGAATGGCGTACCCATGCCTGACTATCGTCCCAGCAGCTACCGCGGCAGTTCGTCGATCTACCAGCCGGCATCGGGCTATCAGCCCGCATCAGTTGTGCAGTCGGACGCTCCCGTGGTGCGTCGGGCCACTTACAGCCAGCAGCCGCGCACCTCGGCATATGACGGCCAGTTGACCGTAATCGCTCTGCAAGCCGGCAGCGCATTGCTGGCTACGCGTTACTGGATCGAGGGCACCGACCTACACTGCGTTTCGCAAGATGGCGCCGAGCAGAACGTGCCGCTGGCTCTGGTCGATCTTCAGCAAACCGTTAAGGTCAATCAGGAGCGCAACGTGGAATTTTCGTTACACTCCAGGTCGACCCAAGCCAGGAGCAGACCGGCGGCCGGCGGTAACGTTGTGGAGCAGTAAGTTAAAGTCGCGCCGAACCTCATGACGGTTGTCACGCCATTCGACAAGGCTCGGGATGTTCCTGTGCGCTTGCCGAAACTGGATGGGATGCCCCACCCTTCGGGCTTTCGAAGGGTGGGTATTTTATCTGTGTTCGTTAGGTGAGTCGCATAGCGACGTGATCTACCTACTTCGCCTTTATCTGAGTCGCACAGCGACGTGATCAACCTGCTGGCCTTAACCGGAGTCGCACAGCGACGCAATCCGCGTGCTTGACCTACACCTGAGTCGCACCGCGACGTCATTTACTTAGCCCAGCACGTCAGTGCTCGGAAAGCATGCACCAGCCCGCCGAGTCCCGAAGGGACGGCACACCCGTTGACGACGCATCCTTCGAGGAATACTCTGTTGTCCCTACTCGGAGGCGCTCATGCTCAGCGGGTTCAAGCAATTCATTCTTCGCGGCAATGTTGTGGACATGGCGGTCGGTGTCGTCATAGGCGCGGCATTCGCTACTGTGGTTACCGCCCTTACCAAAGACCTGCTCACGCCTTTGATTGCCGCCATCGCTGGCAAGCCGGATTTCTCCGCCATCACCTTCACTATTCACAACAGCAAGTTCATGCTGGGCGACTTCATCAACGCGGTCATCGCTTTTCTGCTGGTCGCGGCCGCGGTTTACTATTTTGTGGTGACGCCGGTGAATCTCCTGGTCGCTCGCATGCACCGGTCTGCCGCGCCTGCAGATCCCACCACGAAAAAATGTCCCGAATGCCTGAGCGAGATTCCCATCGACGCGCGCCGCTGCTCCCATTGCACCCAGCCCGTCGCCGGCAGAGCCGCCTGAACAGCGACCCTGGTCCTTCAGTTGTGACGATCTAGTCTTGTCATTCTGAGCGAAGCGGGATCATTCGCTGGCGAATGATCTCCGCAGTCGAAGAACCTATGCACTTTTCGTTAGGATAGAAGCGTGAGCCTTCCTCGCTTTCCCCTCCTCTTATTCTTTATCGCCGGAAGTCTGTTCGCGCAAACCCATAAAGCCGCAGGTCAGCCGAAAAAAGTTACCGAAGAAAACTGTGGTCCGCTGGCCGATCAGGTTCTCCGATGTCCAAAATTCGGCTTCACCTACAAAGTCATTTTCGGTTGGGTGGACCGTACCGCCGACATGCAGCAGGATGAAAGCTTGCCGGACCAATCGGCGAACCCGGAATCGCCGAATGCAACAGGCAGCGTCTCCGATCAGCCGCAGCCTACAAGTTCAGCTTCTGCTAAGACCCTGCTGGCTGTTTTCGAGCGCCCGCCCGCCGCGTCCGGAGACACAATCAATTCCGCCGTGGTTGTGGCGGCAGAGCCTCTGGCGAATTATCACGGAATCAAGACTGCCGCCGATTATCTCAATCCCATCAGCGAGCTCGCCGAGCAGCGCGGATTCAAAGTGGTGAATCAGCCATACGCTTCTTGGCTCGGCACAAAGCAACTCGCACGTGCCGACTTCAGCAAAGAACGTGGCAAGCTCACCATGTGGCAAAGCTCGCTGGTGATGAACGAAAAAAGCTACATCGTGTCATTCACGTTCATCGGCGGCAGCCAGGACGAAGTAGATAACCTGATCGCAAACCTGACCTTCGTTCCGGGAAAGCAAGCCTCGCACTCATCCAAAGCAGCCGGTGAATGAATCAGCCGCGGCGCGCGTCCACGCTGTAGGGCCCAGCGCCGAAGTACGCGATCAATAATGCTCCGCCCAGCATCGCCACGTTCTTGAAAAACATGACCTGCTGGATCTGGTGCATCATCGGGTCGCTAACCGCCCAAAAATTGTGCAGCATGACCGTCACTGGCACCAGAAACAGGACCAGCAGCCACGCGCCCACCCGAGCGTGGTAACCGAGCAGCACGGTTAAACCGCCGGCAAGCGCAAGCACGCCGGAGATGGGCACGAGTACGGACGCCAATGGGACTCCTTGAGAAGCTGCGTAGGCGATAGTCGCTTTGGCGAAGTGATTAGGCGCGGCGAACAGAAAGATCATCGAAAAGAAGAGACGCGCCACCGGAACCAGTAAAGCGCTAAGGCTTCCTGCGCCAGCAGCAACGCCTGCTATAGAGGACCTTGTTTGCGGGCTGGAAATAGCTTGCGATGACATGGTTTTTCTCCTTCCCGCGATTGGATGAGGAGGTCCTGTCTGTAGTTACAAATAATAATCAACACACAAAATAATAGTTGCATACAAATAATACTTAGTTACGCTAGAATAACCATGATGGAGGAGGATTCTCCGGATGCCGCCGTCGAAACCTGCATGTCCTATTCACGAGTTGATCGAAGTTCTGGCTCAGCCCTGGGTGCTGCAGATTCTGTACGCGTTAAGCACGCAGGGACCGGCGCGCTTTGGCCATTTGAAGTCGAGAGTTGAAGGCATTTCCGCGCGCCTGTTGACCGAACGCCTTCGCTTGCTGGAACGGCATGGCTTCGTGTATCGCGACTATGAGCAAACCATACCGCCCTCGGTGACCTACGGAATTACGCGCCGCATGAAAGACATCGAGAAAGTTCTCGGCGAGTTGGAACGGATGGCGCGCAAGTGGCAGGATGCGGACCGAGTTGGTGCGACGGTTGGGGCGTGAAACTGAATTGTTAAGTCTTGGAAAACTAATCCGCCTCAGTCGATAGCATCTGCACTTGCAAGCCGTCCGAGCGAATGAACGACTCCCAGCTCTTCTTTGGGTATGGTCCGAGCTGATCTTGAACCGCCTTATTCACGCAACTGTTCCAATCGAAAAGCACTGCTTTACATTTCAGCAAAGGACTCTTAGCGCGGCGCAGCTTGTTGACAGTCCAGTTGCAGCGAGGGCCAGTTTCTAGGTTCTCCCATTTCGTTTCTGGAGGGCTTCCCACCGATAAGAACTGTAATTCCTGCTCGATCTTCCAGAGCCAGAAGCTCTGCAAGCGATGAAGGTAGGTCACAACCTCTGAAAGCTCTTGAGGATAGTCGCTCGGATCAAGCTCCTGTATCAGCTTTGCCGTCTCATCGATGGCGGTTCGGTACTGCGTAACATACTCAGAGGTGCTTTTTGAAACGCAAGAATATAACGCAACTCGAGGAGTAGAGTAAGAACCCTCCTCAGACAGTTCCATCCAGTGCCTTACGTCTCCAGCCGAATGCCGGCTTTCATCGAACGTCACAACGGCTATAGATTCGCCCGACTCCAGCGGAACTTGGATTGTTTTATTGTTTTGTGCGACGGCGGCCAGAGCACATCCGACGATGAACAAGGACGGGAACTTCCACGACCTCGCCCGCAACATCGACTACTCCAGCGCTTCCGGACGCAGCCCGATGTTCTTTTCCCCGGCGGCTTTCTTCTCGTTGTACTTCTTCATCCAGGCTTCCCAACTTTTGCCGGCTGCGGTGTCACGTCCGGTGAAGGCGAGCGCGGCAATGTCAGCGTAGGAAACCGAAATTTTCTGATTGCCGCTTTTCGGATAGAGCCGAACGACGGAATCAGCTAGCGACAACCCGCTGCGGCGATCGAAGATGTAGCCTTCGATCTTCTCGCCGCTTTTCAGCGTGAGAGTGACATCTCCACGGAAGTCGAAGGCTTTTTCCAGAGCGGCGCGGATCTCTTCTCCGCTGGCCAGCTCCGGAATCCAGCCTTCCAGATTTTCGCGCTCACGCCCCGGTGCGTGTTCGAGCTCTTCGGGATTAGTAACGCCTCGTTGTGGAACGCTCATGTTTACCTTGTCATTTCGAGCGAAGATGATCGTCCGCTTGCGGACGCTCATCACAGTCGCGAAACCTGCTTTTCGGTTGCTAGTCGGACAGGAATGTCCGACCCACACGGCCTGTGATCGCCTACGCCCGTGTCTCTTCCAACGTCTGCGCCTCAATCTGCACCAGAGGGCCCGCGTGCTCAGACGAAATTTCATCCAGCAACCGCATTGCTCCGGCGTCCTGATGGCGAGTGAACAATGTCGCCTTCACCGTATCCATAAAGCCGCGCAGAGAACCGAACGTGTCGTTAACCGCCGTGGCTTCATATCCACTGTGCACCATGCAATTCGCGCAGCGCGGATTGCCGGACTCCGTCCCATAATTCTGCCACTCGGTTGTCTCAAGCAATTCTTGGAACGAATCCGCATAGCCGTCCTGAAGCAAATAGCACGGCTTTTGCCAGCCGAAGATGTTGTAGGTCGGCATGCCCCACGGGGTGCAAGCGTAATGGCGTTTGCCCATCAGGAATTCGAGGAACAGAACTGACTGATTGAATCGCCAGGTCTTCTTGCGGTTCGCCAAAATCGCGCGGAAAAGCTTTCGCGTTCTCGCGCGTCCTAGAAAATGCTGCTGGTCGGGGGCCTTATCGTAGGAGTACCCCGGTGAAAGCATCATGCCTTCGACACCCAGCTCCATCATCTCGTCGAAGAAGGCGCGGACGCTTTTCGGATCGGCGCCGTCAAACAATGTCGTATTCGTGGTCACGCGGAATCCGCGATTGACCGCTTCACGCACGCCTTCGAAAGCCTTGTCGTAGCCGCCTTCCAGACAAACTGACATGTCATGGTGTTGGCGCTGGCCATCCAGGTGAATGCTGAAGGTCAAATACTTCGACGGCTTGAACAGATCAATCTTCTCTTTTAGCAGCAGCGCGTTGCTGCACAGGTAAATGTATTTCTTGCGCTCGACTAGGCCTTCGACGATTTCCGCAATCTGCGGATGCAGCAGCGGTTCGCCCCCGGGGATCGACACCATGGGCGCGCCGCACTCATCGACGGCTTTGAAGCACTCTTCCGGCGTTAGCTGGCGCTTCAAAATGTGAGCGGGATATTGGATCTTGCCGCATCCGGCGCAGGCGAGGTTGCAGCGGAACAAAGGCTCAAGCATCAGGACCAGCGGATACTGCCTGCGCCCGGCAATCTTCTGCCCAAGCACATAGGTAGCCACCGTCCACATCTGCGAAACAGGAACACTCATTTGGGGGTTGACCTGCCCTCTATGTTATCAGGTTGGATTTCGCTCGACCCGGTATAAACGAGCAACCCGAACCAAAAGCCTTTCACCGCAAAGGTCGCCCGAGAGGTCTTTTTGGTCGTTCTCTCTGCGATCTCGGCGTCCTCGGCGGTTAAGGAATTTGATCTTCGATTTACACGCCAAAACTGCCCTGAAAACAGCAGTTTACCCGCCCGGTTCAGGGGTCGAAAAAAGCCCTGAACTATGGTAAAATTCAGAGTATCCAAAGATGCCTTAAGTTATTGGAATTTCAGTTATTTGTGGGAAATTTGCAGGCATCGAGAAGGGCTCCGGAAGAGCACTGGGCGCAGCCCCTTTTTTTGTAGGTAAATAAAGTGGTCTGCTCCATGTGTTCTCCCCAATTCTGAATGGCGACTAAAGAGATAAACGCGGCAGCACTCCTGGAAGAAAAAACTAAGAACGGCAAGGCCGGAGGCAACGGTGCCGGCGACTACACTGCCGATTCCATCAAAGTTCTCGGCGGGATGGAAGCCGTCCGTAAGCGCCCGGCCATGTACATTGGCTCGACCGGCGAGTTGGGGCTGCATCATCTGGTGTACGAAGTTGTGGACAACTCCGTCGACGAGGCCCTTGCCGGATACGCCGATAAGATTGAAGTCACCATTCATATCGATAATTCGATCACCGTCGTCGACAACGGCCGCGGCATTCCCGTGGAGCCGATGGATCTCGACGGAGAGAAAGTTCCCGCCGCCCAGGTGGTCATGACCAAGCTGCACGCCGGTGGCAAGTTCGATACTTCCAGCTACAAAGTTTCTGGCGGACTCCACGGCGTTGGTGTCTCCTGCGTGAACGCGCTCAGCGAAGATCTCGAACTTGAAATCTGGCGCGACGGGTTTACCTGGGAGCAGTCATATTCGAAGGGCGACCCCACAACCAAACTTAAAAAGTCCGGCGCCACCAAGAAGCGCGGTACCAAAGTCCGCTTCCTGCCCGATAAGTCGATCTTCACTGCCACCGAATACAACTACGACACGCTCGCGCAACGTCTTCGCGAGCTGGCCTTCCTCAACAAAGGCCTGCTGATCACGTTGACCGATGAGCGCACTACGGATTCGAAAACCGGCGAGCCCAAATCCGCTGAGTTCAAGTACAACGGCGGCATCGCAGAATTTATTAAGCATCTCAATCGCGGCAAGCAGGTACTCCACGACAAGCCGATTTACATGGAAGCCGACCGCGACGGCGTGGTCATGGAAATCGGCATTCAGTACAACGATGGCTACTCTGAGAGTGTTTTCAGCTTCGCCAACAACATCAACACCATTGACGGCGGTTCGCATCTTTCCGGATTCCGCACCGCGCTCACCCGCACCATTAACTACGCCGGCCAGCAAATGGGCCTGTTCAAAGATGTGAAAGAAAACCTCACTGGCGACGACGTACGCGAAGGCTTAGTCGCGGTGATTAGTGTGAAGCTGCCGCAACCGCAGTTTGAAGGCCAGACTAAGGGCAAGCTGAATTCCGATATCGCCGGGATTGTGCAAGCGTTCGTGAACGAGCGGCTGGGCGCATTTCTCGAGCAGAACCCAACCGTCGGGCGCAAGATCATCAATAAAGCTGTGGACGCCGCTCGCGCCCGTGAAGCTGCGCGCAAAGCCCGCGACCTCACGCGTAGAAAAGGCGCCCTCGACGGCGGTGGGCTTCCCGGCAAACTAGCGGATTGCAGCGAACGGCGTCCGGAGCGCTGCGAACTGTTCCTGGTGGAAGGCGAGTCCGCCGGCGGAACCGCCAAGCAGGGCCGCGATCGCCGCTTCCAGGCCATCCTGCCGCTCAAAGGAAAAATTCTTAACGTCGAAAAAGCGCGTTACGACAAGATGCTCGCGCACGAAGAAATTCGCGCCATGATCACCGCGCTCGGCACCGGAATTTCGAAAGAAGACTTCGACGCTTCCAAGCTCCGCTACGGAAAAATCATCTTGATGACCGACGCCGACGTGGACGGAAGCCACATTCGCACGTTGCTGCTCACCTTCTTCTTCCGCCACATGCAGGAGCTGATCAAGCGCGGCAACGTCTTCATCGCGCAGCCTCCGCTTTTCTCTATAAAAAAGGGCAAGTCGCAGCAGTACATCAAAGACGAGCGCGAGTTTGTAAAAGTGATGGTAAAGCGCGCCTCCGAAGGGCTAATTGTGCGCTACGGCGAAGGTGCGGCCAAGCTTGAAGGCGCGGCCCTGGCAAAGTTCATTACCTTGCTGAAGGAGTATCTCGATTTTCACGACAAGGTCAATAAACGCCTGCGCGCGGAGCGCGTCACCGATCTGTTACCGAAGCTCGACCTGGCTAAGCGTGCTGACTTTGAAGGCGACAAGAAAACTCAGCCGAAGAAAATCGAGAAGCTGGAAAAAGAACTAAAGAAACTGCAAAAAGAACTTCAATTCAAAGAAGTCGAAGCGCGTTTTGACGAAGAACACAATTTATGGGAAGTCCGCTACGTCAATTCGCAGGGCGCCGAGCACCTCATCAACTGGGAGCTGGCCGCCGCGCCCGAATACCGCCAGATGCTTTCGAAGTACAAGCAGATCGAACCTTACATGGAGCCGCCGTTCATAGTCGAAACAGTTGCCAAGGCCTCAGCCAGCGGAAACGGCGCGGGCGCTGAAGATGAATCCGCGAGCACAGACGAAGCATCTGCCGATGGCAACGTGGGGACGGGCGCCCTCGCCCGTCTGGGCGAGCAAAGCTCGCCAACAAAATCCCCGAAATCCGCGAAGAAAGCCGTCAAAGAAGAAGTGGAAAAAACCACGGCCCGCGAGCTCTTCGACTACGTTCTTGCTCAAGGCAAAAAAGACTTCACTGTGCAGCGCTACAAAGGCCTCGGTGAAATGACCGCACCCCAGCTCTGGGAAACCACCATGGACCCGGAGCGCCGCACCCTGCTCTCGGTCAAGCTTGAAGACATTGCGGAGTGCGAGACCATCTTCACCACGCTGATGGGCGAAGACGTCGAAGCCCGTCGCAAATTCATCGAGGAAAACGCGCTAGATGTGAAGAACCTGGATATCTAAACCGTGTGGCGCGGACACTCTTGTCCGTGAGGTTATGTGGGGCGGGCGCTCCCGCCCGCCTGACCCAGGTTTTCAGCGCCTACCGATTTAGTGCCGAAGGTCCGCTAGGCATTATCCCGACTAAAGCACCAGGATCTCAGTGCTTTGCGATTTCAGCGCGCGATCGAAAGTAACGAACTTTAGGCCAGCCACTGAAGCGAACGCCAAGAGATATGCATCCGCCCAGACTTTTGGAGAAGAGGAGGAAAGCCGGGAACGCGACCTGAACTCCCTTTCCAGGTCTTCGGGTTCGGAAAGAAATGAGATTCGCGTATCAGCCCAGATTTTGTCCCACAAACTCCACGCTTCCGACATCGTCTTCGTGTCTTTTCCCATAATCCTCTCGGTAGTTAGCAATCGAAATATGGTGAGTTGGGTGAAGCGGCAGAAGAAGAACTGCTCCTCGCTTACTTGTTCGAACCACTTCTGCGCGCGCGCGGAATGAATGTGCCGACTCCACAGAAGCGCGAGCCAGACATTGGCATCAAGGAAATTCAACGTGTTCATATATGTGCTCGTTGCTTAGGTCCACCTTGGGGCCCGAAGAAACGATCAGTGGGAAGCGAATCCTTTTTTGGCGTGGCCTGCGGTCCTGGAGGAGAACCGTCCTGACGCCTGCCAGAACGAGTTCACGGATCGATTTGTCTGTGACCGCCGCTTTTTCTTTGAGCTTGCGGTACAAAGGTGCGGGAATGTCCACTGTCGTGCGCACCGAATTCCGCTTCATGCGGGGATTATAGCAGGCGTGCCATAAATATGGCAGAAGCCTTATTTGCGGCTGCCAGTACGGGTTGCCGCGCATTTGCACAAGCGCATCTTACTTTCTCCCGCTCTGTCCCTGTACTAATTCCCGCTCCTGAAACCCTACAGTTCTTTTCTCAGCTCCCGATATAGGGATGGAAGCACCGGCACAGCAATGCTCATCGGATTGCTGCGTCCAACCAAAAGGAGACATGCAAAGCAATGAAAAGACACATCAGAAATCTCGCAGGCGTCGCCATGCTACTCACCGCACTTGCGGCCAGTGGCCAACTTTCACATGAGTTGCGGGTCACTGTGCCGTTCTCGTTCATGGTCGGCAGAGTAACCTCACCCGCTGGTGACTACACCGTGGAAGTTGATAGGAGCCGGGGTCTTGTGACTTTAACACCTTACAAAGCCAGGTCGACCATGCTGCTCACAACCCAGTCATGGCGATCCGGGGAAACACACAGCTATCTTCGTTTTCGCCGATACGGCGAACGCTGGTTTCTTCGGGAAGTCATGGTAGAGGGAGTGGCGCAGATTATGCCTATAGGAAAACGCGAGAAACAGTTCATCGCTGCCAGCACTCCACCCGATAACGCAAAACCGATCATTGCGGACATTGCAACGCACTAATTTTCTCAACTCTGATTTGCGCTCAACATCGATCGCTCAGAACATCACCAATGGGTCTTGGTCTATGCCCGGATCGGATTTGCACCCGGCCCGGGCGTAGATTGGCTCACGCCTCGGCTTGATTCTCGGCGGTTCGGCCGGCTTAGCACATATCCTACAAATCAGCGGTTAGCGCGCGTTCTCTGGAAGACCGGGCGTACACCGCCCACTATTCTTGGTAGGCACTCGCCTGAGGTCCGCCAACGAGAGCATTGCGGCGAGCTTCCGGCGGATATGCGCGGTCGAACACCACCCACAGGAGCACTATCAGGGGGAAGACTAACACGCTGCCTTCAGGCCCGACAGAGCCTCCGGTGAGCCATTGCGGCCCATGAAAAGACGAACTCAGTAAGTGACCAGTGGCGATGCTCCCGCTGTCTGGCACTGAATACAGGAAGCTCTCGCCCCAATCCCACGCCGCGTGCATGCCTATTGCGAACCACAGCGTTCCTGTGCGTCGCAGCGTCAGGCAGAAGAACAGTCCGATGCAGGAGGCGCCCAGCGCGCCTACCCACGACTCTCCCTGATTTCCCAAATGAACCAAGCCGAATGCAAATGAAAGCAGCAGGGCCGCAGGCCAGAAGCCTATTGCCTCGGCCAGCGTAATCAGGCTATAACCGCGAAAAAGAAAATCCTCATATAGTCCCACAACCAGAAACACCACACCCCAGAACGCGGCGAACTTCACCATGCGGCCACCGTGAACGGCCAAGACCCCAAAACGAAATATGCCAATACCGCGCATTACGAGCAACAGCAGGGTGATGGCCGCTATTCCCCAAGTCACGCCAAGCCAAAACTTTTTTCCAAAAGCTGCATGCGCTGGCAATCCATAGGTTCCGAAACGCCGCCCCTCGAGCTTCGAAAGAAATAAAGCGGGAAGTACCGCCGCCACTAGAAGCAAGCATTCTTCCAGCAGCTGCAACCACAGAGGACTTACCGAATCGGCGCGGTCTGGAAGCGCGGTGACGGCAGCCGACAACAGCAGAAATCGAAGCACGTAGTAAAGCGCGACGTAAATCAGGAGACGCCAAATTGGCCGTACTCCGTTTGCGTCCACAAGAATCGACTCAGGCGCTGGAGTGCGCGAAATCGGTTGCGGACGCGCCTCTGGAGATGCTTCGGGTGAGTCCTCCTGGTGTGGTTGGTCCATTACGTTTTCACTCACGCGCCGAGACATGGTAAAACAATCCGTCCTCCCTATGTCCGGAATCTTTTCATCGCAACGCTTTGGGCGGCCGCAATTTTTAGCCGCGGCGCTGTTGCTCCTGTTTGTAGGCGAGTGTGCATGGCTGGTCGCGCACGAGTACCCGAACTCCACCGGAGAAGATGAGCTCGTCCGCATCGCGGAAGGTCTTGTACAGTGGCACGGGCAGGGCATTGCCGGCACGCCATCCATTCGCGCTACTCCGCTTGGGGCGGTGCCGGCAGAAAATGAACTTTACGATCCCCATCACTCGCCACTCTGGTCCTTGATTGCTTCGGCTCCCCTCATCGTCTTTCACGTTCCCCCGGATTCGTTGCGCTGGGTCTGGCTCACCCGCGCTCCGTATATTCTGTTTGGAACTTTGCTTGGCGCGTCCGTGTGGTACGTCTCGCGCCGCCTTTACGGAAACGCCGGGGGCTACATTGCTCTAGCGCTTTACTGCTTTTCTCCGGCAGTTATTCGTAGCTGCGCATTGTGGGTCGCGCAGCCGGACGTGGCCGGTGCCTGGGGAACATTTGGAGCTGTCTTCACCGCTATCGCCGTCTCGCATACGCTTTATGCTCCGCGTGAAGTCGTGATCTGGAACTGGCGTCGTATTGTCCTCTTAGGTGTATCGTTGGCCTTAGCCATCGGATCGCAGTTCGGCCTGGCCATAATCGTTCCGGTCCTGGTGGCCTTCATGCTGTATCTTGCGCGTGATCGAAAACGCGCGGCGGTTGCGATTCTCGCCGCCGCTTGTTTTATCGCGGTGTTATTGCTATTTACTTCATACTTTTTCCATCCCGCGCTTTTTCTTCAGGGGCTCAAACATGCTCGTTTCCTTGACGTAAGCTGGCGCTCAATTGCAATGCCGGGCGCGTACTGGCAACTGCTGAAAGAAGTAGCCGGAAGCGGGCCCGTATTGCTTCTGCTTTTCCCGGCAGCGCTCGCAGTGTTTCTGCTTTGGCCGCGCACGCGTTACTTCGGCAATGCAGCCCCCCTCATCATGGCGCTGTTGTTCCTGCTTCAGCGAGTGCTCTCGCCACACGCCAGCGGATCCGTTTTCGGCCTTACCGCAGTCATATTTCTTTTTGTCTTCTTCGCTGGGATCGTCGCCGATCTGCTTGAAATCAAGCCCCTGGAGTCGGTTAGCGCTGTTCTCGTAGGATTGGTAGCAGCAAATGCGCTTTGGGACATGATCGGCTTGGCCCGGATCGGACGGTAACCCGCCATGGTAATCGTAAAATTAAGTAACTTCTCGCAACCTTCGGGCAAGTTGAACGTTCTAATCAGTAAGGGGGCGGTCATGCATACTGCACCTATCGATAGATTCTCGGTTCGTGTTGTTGTTCTTTTGTTCGGCATCGTGACTTCCTTGGCTACTTCGGCCGCGGCCCAGGGATTTGGGTTTCACGGCGGTTCTACCATCGCGCCTCGCGGAGTTCCCGCCAGCGTGACCTCTATAGGATTCGGCGGTCATCCCGGCGTTCACGGCGTTCCCGCTAGCGTTACCTCCCTGGGCTTCGGCGCGCGCAATAACTTCCGTGGAGTTCCCGGTAGCGTTACTTCTCTCGGATTCGCCAACGGCCGGCACGGTATTCATGAACGGCCTATCGAGTCTAGACGCCATCACCACGCCGGCTTCTACAGCCCGTTCTACGGCGGGTATTACAGTTACGCTCCTTACGCCTACCCCTATTATTTGAACGGCGACGATTATAGCCAGGACGACCCCGCGGCCTACGCACCCCCCGCGACCGATTATCGCAATGACGATGACCGCCAGTTTCTTGAACAGGATTATCGTGCTGGATTGAATACCTCGAGCCAGCAGCAACCACCGGTGCCCTCTGAACCGGTTACGGCACAGCCGAGCACACTTCTCATCTTCAAAGACGGCCATCAGCAGGAAGTTTCGAACTACGCTATCGTCGGCGCGACTCTCTACGATCTGAGCGATGGCCGCAGTAAAAAAGTTCAGCTTGCGGATCTGGATCTCACGGCTACGGTGAAAGAGAATGATCAGCGCGGCGTCGAATTCCAACTTCCCGCGGCAACGAAGTTTAACTGATGGTCGATTAACTACCGCTGGCGGGCGAGGTTCGCGCCGGAATGCTAGGGTATAGGCGAACCAGTCAAGTCTGGATTGCCGTGCCCACGTGAAGTTTATCCATCGTGGAAGAGTGGCGCTTTAGCGCCACGTCAGGAATCAGGACCCAATCAGGACTTCAGCCCTGTGCTTAAGTTTTCTCGACTTACGATCTTGATTGCGCTCCTCGCTTCGAGCGTCCTGGCGCAAACCGGAATGGGCCGTTTCGCGCCATCAGCCGGGCATCTCGGTAGAAACGGCATAGCGAGCGCACGCGGGCATCGTCCGTTCAATCCTGCATACGGCTACTACGGCGTTCCTTACTTCTATTCGGATTATTACGAGCCTTACGAGCTGCAGTATCAGCCACCCCTGCCCGGGCCGCCTGCCGCGGAAGTGAAAACCGACTCTGCTCCCGCTCCCGATCCTGTGTTGCTAGAGCTACATGGAGGCCGCTGGGTGCGCGTCACGAATTTTGCGGAATCATCCGCTCAGGCCGTTGCGGCCGAGAGTCCAGCAGTGCAGCCGGCCCAACCTAAAGTCTTGCCGCCCGCAATCCTTGTATATCGCGATGGCCATACCGAAGAGCTGAGCAGCTATTCCATCATCGGCGGATCCATTTACACCAAGGCAAATTACTGGAGCACGGGCGCCTGGACGCGAACCATCCCAATCGGTGACCTCGATATTCCAGCCACACTCAGTCAAAACGTAAAGCGTGGGGTGAATTTTGAGCTGCCCTCAGGGCCGGATGAAATCATGTTGCGGCCCTGATCCTGACCCACAATCAGTAATTCGAAATTGCTTGCGCTCGTGCCAGCACAGTTGCGGTCGCCTGAGGCATGGAATCGTAATAGCCAACGATGCGCTTGGTCTCGGGCGCGTCGTAGGATGCCAGGTTGTGCGCCCAACGAAAACCAATCGGTTGATACCACAGCTCGACCTCGACCTGAAACGGCCCCTCCGCATTTCCCAGCGCAGCCGAATAGCGAACCGAGTCTCCGGCGTCGGTGAAGTTGGGATCATCGGCGGCATCGCCGACTACAGCAATATCTTTGTCCGCATTTTGCTTCTGGAATCCTGCGGGTAGGAGCCGATTGTCCTTCAAATATCCAACCGCCGCGGCCAGACCCGTAGTTACATGTCCGTCCTGGTCTTTCAAGATTGGCTCGTAAATTTCCACCTGTTCGCCGCTCGTGATTTCTCTGTAGTGCGGCATGAAACGCGACCCGTCTGAATCGTTAACGTTGCCATGAATGGACCCATCCGGATTCAGCGCCCCGGACTCAAACACCGTTTGTCCATTGTGATCGCGAACCACTACATGCAGCCACGCGCGTCGCGAAGGAAACGCCGTAGGCAACTTGTGGCCAGTGAGATTCTCGACCAATACATCCGCATCGAGCTTGCTCGAAGTGAAGCTCACCTTGCGAATCGTCACCCGCGCCGCCTTAGTTTGCAGGAAGTCAACCGTCCGCTCGGCCTCGGCGGTCAATTCGATCGGCATCGCGGAGACGCTCAGGTCATTGCGATACTCATTCAGCAATCGCAAAACAAAAAAGTTTCCCCCGAGAAATGTGTGTTGCCGCACTCCCGGCCGCAACTGTCCCAGGACGGCGGCAATCGGCGCTACGCCCTGTACTTCCGGCATATGACAGGACTGGCAAGTATTTTTGTTCGGATAATCGCTATGCAGCCATTCTTGGTAAGGCATTTGTTCGGGGAAAAACCCTAGCTGCTTACCCCCAGGTGCCAGCGATTTCGTGTAAAGGGTGTGGCAGGTTGCGCACATGGCTGAGTCCAGGATGTGTTCGGCGGCGGCGGGCCGGAAGCCGCCAGTTGAAGTCTGCATGATGCTGGCCTGCGCATTCTGAATCACAAACGGCCCGAATTCCGGATGATTATTTTTTGCCTGCGGAGTCTCGATCAGAAACCCGCCGTTGAAGCTCTCGCGCGTGCCGAAATTCTGCTTTGCAATCTGATGGCAAATGGAACAAGTCACTCCGTCTTCGGCCGTAGCGCTTTCCTTTGGATCGCGATCGAAAGGCAGGTGGGCAAAAACTTCTCCCAGCTTGCCTTTCTGCTTAGCTTCATAGCGCGCCATTGGCATATGACAATCGGCGCAACCATCTTCGATTTCCGCTTTCGATTCCGGATGATCTATGTCTTCGCGCCTCACACTGGCCTGCCAGTAAGGATCGCGCGCAGAATTTCCCATGATGCTCGAGCGCCAGTCAAAGCCGATCGAAACGTCTTTTCCCTCAGGCGTAGTCAGTCCATTGTGACAAGCCAGGCAACGGTCTGAAGTATGAAATTGAGCCTGCACACCTGTGTGCTGGTCGGCGGCGTGCGACTTCATCGTCGTCGCGGCCAACAGCGCGACCCCAATCAGCAGCAATCTCGATCTATGTGCGACTCGTCCCATCACCAGCCCTCGTTGATCTTTCCGTCCTGCCAGTCCCAAAGAAGATAAAGCTGCAATTGCACGGCGCGCCCCGCAGTATTTGTGACCGGTACACGCACACCGAGATCGCCACGGATATGTTGCCGATGACTGATGGTCACCTGCGTTTGCGGCAGAACATCCCAATTGATTTTCGCGGCGTCCACCAGATCGCGTTGGGCGAGAAACTCAAACATCGGCGTCCACGCGCGCCCCAGTCCGTGATCGGCGCCGATAGTCTGCCCAATTGCCGTGTTGAAAAAAATGGATTGCGGCGCAATGTTCGTATGCCGAGGCAGGTCAGCGCCAAGTTGCGTTTGTATTGACGTGTTCGTGCGAAACAACTGGTCAAACGCGGCGAAGGTCTCGAAGGTCGTGGTCCCGCTCCCAAAGCCGCGCACCCGGCTTCCCGTTGGCGCAAGCACGCTGCCCTGCAATGCGAGAATCGAACCCGACTGCAGATTTGAAAACAAGACTCGCTTCACTCCGAAGGTTGTGTCGCCAACCCCTCCGTACCAGGTGTGGCTCTCGTCCTGAACATTTATCGGGACATCGATTTCAATCTGATTTTTCTGTCCAAAGCGCTGCTCGTGAATCATGTGGGTCAAGAATCCCGGCGCGCCTCTCGCATTCACCGCAGTCGAAACTACCGCTTCATCTTCCGGATAAGCCTTCTCGGTCACCATCGCTCGCGGAAGATTCAATTCGCCTCGCGGCCACCCTTCCTGTCGACAAAAATGGCGCAGGTACACGACTACCTTGTCGATCTGCTCTGGCGTCAGCGCCTCCTTGAAAGAGGGCATGATCTGCGAAAACCCACGATAGCGGCCGCCATGAGTGATCACCGCCCTCCAGTCATTGTTCGCTTCCGCCGTGGTCTGGTCACAACGAGTAAAGTCGGGAAACGAATCCGGCGGTTCAAACCCGGCAATGGATTTCGGCATGCCCTTGCCGTCCGGCCCGTGGCACGCAACGCATGCAGTTTTGAAGATTTGCTCGCCGGTATCGAGGTGCAGGGAACCAATCTCCCCGAAGAGAACGCCCGCAGTTAGACAAACTAGCAATGTGACCAGCGACGCTGGAACTATGCTCTTACGCTTTTTCCGCATTCGTCTATGAGAATTGAGGATTAGTTAGCTTGGATTTAGGTTGCAGCTTTCTTTGTGGTCGAGCTCGACGTTTGCACTTCTGAAAATCGGTTGGCACGCTTTTGTAGAACCAGAAACATAACAGAAATTTCTGCCCCCTCTGGTCCTCCTTCGTAAAACTTCTGTGTTTTCTTTTGGTTCAAGGCCATCCATAAACGCCCAGGACATGGTATAATGAATCAACTTCGGATCGAACACTAACCCATTATTTTACAACTAGTTACAGGCTAATTAGCAGTCTCGTTCGAGTTCATTTTCGCCGGGTCAGCTAAGAGCTAAAAGCTAGCAGATAAGAGCTTCTTTACTATGGCAGATGACCAAAACCCGCAATTACCTCTAACCCCTCCTCCCGGCGATGGCGGTCCGGGCGCGGCCAACATTCAACCGGTCAACATTGAAGAGGAGATGAAGCGGTCGTACCTCGACTATTCTCTCTCCGTCATCATCGGCCGTGCGCTGCCCGACGTTCGCGACGGGCTCAAGCCGGTGCATCGCCGCATTCTTTACACCATGCAGCAGATGGGCCTGCAGCCCAACCGCGCCACCCGCAAGTGCGCCCGCATCGTCGGCGAAACCATGGGTAAATACCATCCGCACGGCAACCTCGCGGTTTACGACGCGTTGGTTCGGATGGCGCAGCCGTTTGCCATGCGCTATCCGCTTGTGGATGGACAAGGGAATTTCGGCTCCGTCGATGGCGACCCACCGGCGGCCGACCGTTACACCGAAGCTCGCCTAACCCGGGTTGCGAGTGCTCTGCTCGAAGATTTGGATAAAGACACCGTCGACTTTCGCGAGAACTACGACGGCAGCGAAGTTGAGCCTGACGTTCTCCCATCCCGCGTTCCCAACTTACTTATCAACGGATCCGACGGAATTGCCGTCGGCATGGCGACCAAAATCCCGCCGCATAATTTGACCGAGATCGTCGATGCGGCCATCACGCTGGTGAACAATCCCGCGACTACGCTTCCGGAAATTCTGAAGATCGTCAAAGGCCCGGATTTCCCGACCGCCGGCATCATTCACGGCAAAGCCGGAATTCTTGACGCCTACAAGAACGGCCGCGGCCGTTTCACCATGCGCGCCAAGGCCGCGATCGAGACTTTTTCGAAGGATCGTGAAGCCATCATCATTACCGAAATCCCGTATCAGGTGAACAAGCGCTACCTGATCGAGCGCATGGCCGAACTGGTCAACAACAAGACCATCGAAGATATTTCTGACATTCGTGACGAGAGCGATCGCGACGGCATGCGCATCGTGATCGAACTCAAGCGCGGCGCCGAACCACAGATCGTGCTCAACAAACTTTTCAAGCACACGCAGATGCAGGAAAACTTCAGCATGATCCTGCTCGCTGTGGTCCACAATCAGCCGAAAGAAATGGGGCTGATTCAGGCCATCCAGCACTTCATCGACCACCGCGTCGATGTTGTTCGCCGCCGTACCGCGTTCCTACTGCAAAAAGCCAAAGACCGCGAGCACATTTTAGAAGGCTACCTCACCGCGCTCGATCATCTCGACAACGTGATCGCCATCATTCGCGGCAGCGCCAATCGCGCCGACGCCCGCGAAAACCTGGTGTTGTATTTCGGCGGCAAGAAGATCGACATCAACACCACCGGCCGCGCTCCGAAGCTCCCAGCCGAAAAGCCGTTCACCGCGATCCAAGCCGACGCAATTCTCGAACTGCAATTGCATCGCTTGACCCGCCTTTCCATCGACGAAATCAACAAAGAACTCGGCACCACGCGCGAAAACATTGCCGAATACGAATCTATTCTCGGCTCCGAGAAGAAGCTGCGCAAAGTCATCGTCACCGAACTGGAAGAAATCAAGAAGCTCTATGGCGACGAGCGCCGCACCGTAATCGAAGACGAAGCCGCCGAAATCATGTTGGAAGACTTGATCGCCGATGAGCAAGTCGCGGTCACAGTGAGCCACGGCGGATACCTGAAGCGCACCCCGATCTCCACCTACCGCCAGCAGCGCCGCGGAGGTCAGGGCCGCACCGGCATGAAGACGCGTGACGAGGATTTCGTCGAGCATCTGTTCATTGCCTCAACCCACGCCTACATTTTGATTTTCACCAACACCGGGCGCGTGTACTGGTTGAAGGTTTACGAGATTCCCGACGTCGGTGCAGCCGGCAAAGGCAAGCACGTTTCCAATCTGGTTGCGCTGCAGCCGGGTGAAACTGTGCGCAATATGCTCGCGGTCCGCAATTTGGAAGAAGAAGGCCGCTACGTTTTCTTCGCCACTCGCAATGGCACTGTGAAGAAAACTCCGCTGAAAGATTTCTGCAATGTGATGTCGCGCGGCATCATCGCCATTGGCATCGATAAGGGCGATGAACTGGTCGGCACCACCCTGACCGATGGCAACCAAATCATCTTCCTCGCCTCGCACGATGGCCAGGCCATCCGCTTCGATGAAGCCGACGTACGTGACATGGGCCGTCCAGCTTACGGCGTTCGCGGCATGAAGCTAGACGAAAAAGATTACATCGTCGGCATGGCCATCACTCCGAAGGATCCAAAGAAAGCCGAAGCTGAAGCCGAAAAGGCCAAGGCCGAAGCTGGAGTGCCGGAAGCCACCGCCACGGACGCGACCATCCCGATCAAAGGCTCGCTCATTCTATCGATCACCGAGAACGGCTACGGCAAGCGCACGCCCGCGGACGAATATCGCCTGCAGGGACGCGGCGGCTCAGGCGTGATCAACGTCAAGACCACCGAACGCAACGGCAAAGTCAGCGGCATCGCGCAGGTGACCGAGAAGTCCGAAGTCATGCTGATCAGCCAGTACGGCAAAATCATCCGCATGGATTCGAGCACCATCCGCGAATCCGGCCGCAGCGCCCAGGGCGTCCGCCTACTCCATATGGAGGCCGGAGATCGCGTCGCGGCGGCAGTAGTGATTCCGCCGGACGAGGAACCCAACGGCGGATTGATTCAGTAGCACGCTCACGTAGGGGCCAGGCCAGAACTGCGGGTTGCCCCACCCTTGTCGCGCTGTTTGCGACAGGGTGGGGATTTTGATTCTGGTGCGGGACAGATTCCCCTGAGCTAAGTCAGAGGGCTCTCTACCGAGCGGAGCTCGACAGATTCCCGACCGCTCGACGCGCAGGCCAAATTGTTTTCTTGGAGCGACGGGCGTCCTCGCCCGTCCTTTTTTTGGCAAAAGGCCGGAGAGCTAGGAATTGCCTGAACTTACAGCACCTTCGAAAGCTCTGCGATGACGAAATTGCCGTAACCGGAGTCCTTGATTGAAAACTCTGCTTTCTTCACGACTGGGTTAAAGTTAAAGAAAACCTCCCCCTCATCGTCGCCGAGAAAGATCTTCGTCACTGTCCAATCGCCAGCGGGAGAATCTGCGAATGAATCCTCACGAGAACGCGACTGGCTCCGACCCAAAATGACGTACTCAAATTGCAGAGAATCGGATTTCTGAACTCTTTTTGGGACCTTTGTGGCCTCCAGAACTTTCCCAAGATCGATCAAGAAACCTTCGGGTTCTGATCCCGGTTCCCGCAGAAACTTTCCTTTACCGAAGGACATCTGCTGAATTTTGTCACCAGAGTCTTTAGTAGCGCCTAGCTCGATGCGGAACTTAGCCGTCTTTCCGTTGGATGTATATGTTGCCAGCCACTGCTGGGGCTGCTGATTAACAGCGCTGATGTCGAAGGCCAAAGACTCGTTGGCGATCGGCTCGGCCCCTTGCTCGGGCGGCGTCGTAGCATTCCGGGAACATGCGATCGAAAAGAACAGTATCAAAATGAGCAGCAGGCCATGAGTCCTCATCATGCTCACTCCTCCTCGACCTTCACCTCTCCCCTTTCCGCCTTCGCCTTCTCAATAATCTTTTCCTGCAACTGCCCAGGGACAACATCATAATGGTGCATCTCCATATTGAAGCTGCCGCGGCCCTGGGTCATGGCTGTGAGGTCAACGCCGTAAGTCAACATCTCTGACATGGGCACTTCCGCTTTTACGATCGTGTTGCCGCCTTTGTTGTCCATGCCTTGAATGCGCCCGCGGCGGGCGTTCAAATCGCCCATGATTGAGCCGGCAAATTCGTCCGGCACCGTGATCTCGACGTGCATGATCGGCTCGAGGATCGTCGGCTTGGCTTGCTCCATGGCTTTTCTGAAGGCGATCCGGCCCGCCATCTGGAATGACATGTCGTTCGAATCCACATCATGATACGACCCGTCGTAGAGGACCACCCGGAAGTCCACCATAGGAAAGCCGGCCAGATATCCGCGCGACGCAGCGTCCTTAATACCTTTCTCTATCGCCGGGATATAGTTCTTGGGAATGGCGCCGCCAAAAATATCATTCACAAATTCGAACTCTGACCCGCGCGGCAGCGGCTCCATTTTTATTTTGCAATCGCCATACTGACCGTGGCCGCCGGTCTGCTTCTTGTGGCGTCCCTGCACATCGGCACGTCCGCGAATGGTTTCGCGGTAGGGGACCTTCGGCGCCTTCAGGACAACCTCAGTGTGGTAGCGCTTCTTCAGCTTCGCGACCACGACTTCGATATGCTGCTGCCCGGTGCCAGCAATCAGGAACTCCCTGGTCTGCCCGTCGCGGAAAAAACGCAGCATGGCATCTTCTTCCAGCATTTTGTGAATGCCCGGCCCGAGCTTGTCTTCATCCGCTCGACTCTTGGGCTCGATGGCAAAAGTGATTGCCGGCTCGGGCAGCTTCACCTTGGGATACTGAATCGGCGCAGACTTGTCGCCAAGTGTGTCTCCCGTAAGCGTGTCTTTCAATTTTGCGACCGCGCCAATATCCCCGGCGTGCAGCTCGTTGACCGGGACCGCCGTTTTCCCCTGCATCACGGAAATATGCGCGAACTTCTCCTGCGAACTACGGGAGTAATTCGTGAGCGACGAATCATTCTTCAGCACGCCGGAAAATACTTTGAAATACGAAATTCGCCCCGCAAACGGATCCGAAACAGTTTTGAATACGTACACCGAGACCGGCTCCGAATCCGACTCTTTGCGCGCAGGCGGCTCGCCATTGCCTGACGTGACTTCGCCGCGAATTGATTCATGCTCCGTGGCCGCCGGAGTGAAGTCCACAATGAAGTCCATCAAGCGGTCGGTGCTCACGTTTCCCAGGCCGGACGCAAACAGCACCGGAAAGAGCTTGTCCTCGCGGATCGCATTATGCAGCGCCGGGATCAGGTGCTCGACTGGAATGGTGCCTTTGTCGAAAAACTCTTCCATCAGCGCATCGTCGCCCTCCGCCACCAGCTCAACTAATCTCTCGTGCGCTTCCTGCGCAGCGTCTTTCATGTTGGCGGGAATCTCGCCTTCTCTGCCTTTGCCGCTTCCGCCGAGATCGTAGGTGTAAGCCTTCATGTTGACCAGGTCCACCACTCCCGACAAATTCTTTTCTTTCCCGATCGGAAGTTCGAGCGGAACCACGGCCCTGCCGAACGCTCTAGTCAAAGATTCCAGCACGCGCTCCGCATCGGCGCGCTCGCGGTCCATCCGGCTGGCAACAATCACGCGCGGCGTTTTATATTCTTCGCAATAATTCCACACGCGCTCGGTCACGACTTCCACGCCGGCCACGCCGTCAACGACCACCAGAGCCGCATCGACCACCGGCAGCACCATCTTGGCTTCGTGGACAAACATGTTGAAGCCCGGCGTATCGACAAAATTAATTTTCGTTTGGCCCCACTCCGCGTAGGCCAGGCTGGTCGAGATCGACATCTTGCGCGAGATTTCTTCGTCGTCGTAATCGGTGGTGGCGCTGCCATCGTCCACCCGTCCCTGCCGCTGAGTTGCGCCGGCCGTGTAGAGCATGGCCGAGACTAATGACGTCTTTCCGGCATGCCCGTGGCCGACTAGAACGACATTCCTGACGTTTTCGCCTGCATAGACTTTCACGTTTGTGCTCCTTCGAGCGAAGCCAAGAATCTACCACAGCCGAAATTGCAGGCTCAACTCAGGATAAACCGCCAGGCTTTGATCTGAGGATTAGCACGAACCGTGTGGGTCGGACACTCTTGTCCGACAGAGCGACTGGGCCTATCCTAGTCACGAAGGAACGAGTGACAGCCTCGGTATAAGAATTCGGTCTAAGTAAGTAATGAAGAGCATCGGCCTACCATTCGGAGTCG
>Ga0185299_10000951_pt1 | contig 65848 bp, 67 predicted proteins | sample PaiPotPPA55metaG_FD_128002 | JGI IMG/M metagenome (GOLD analysis project Ga0185299, IMG submission 128002) | Iron sulfur acid spring bacterial and archeal communities from Banff, Canada, to study Microbial Dark Matter (Phase II) - Paint Pots PPA... ... | reverse complement strand
CCATGAAGTTGACGCTGTCGGTAAGGTCCTTCCACGTCCCCGCGACCCCTTTGACGTCGGCCTGGCCGCCCAACCGGCCTTCCGTACCCACTTCGCGCGCCACGCGCGTGACTTCCGACGCGAACGAGCTCAGCTGATCGACCATCGTATTAATGGTGTTCTTCAGCTCCAGAATCTCGCCCTTGACGTCGACCGTAATCTTCTTCGACAGATCACCGTTGGCCACCGCCGTCGTCACCTGCGCAATGTTCCGCACCTGCGCGGTCAGGTTGCCGGCCATCGAGTTGACGCTGTCGGTCAGGTCCTTCCAGGTGCCCGAAACGCCCTCGACTCGCGCCTGTCCGCCGAGCTTGCCCTCGGTGCCGACCTCCCGCGCCACCCGCGTGACTTCGGAGGCGAAGGAGCTCAGCTGATCCACCATCGTATTGATGGTGTTCTTCAGTTCGAGGATTTCGCCCTTGACGTCGACCGTAATTTTTTTGGACAGATTGCCGGTCGCGACCGCGGTGGTCACGTCGGCGATGTTGCGCACCTGGCCAGTCAGGTTGCTGGCCATGAAATTGACGCTGTCGGTGAGATCCTTCCACGTGCCCGAAACGCCCTCGACTCGCGCCTGTCCGCCGAGCTTGCCCTCGGTGCCGACCTCGCGCGCCACCCGCGTGACTTCCGCCGCAAACGAGCTGAGCTGGTCGACCATCGTGTTGATGGTGTTCTTGAGCTTGAGGATCTCGCCTTTGACGTCGACCGTGATCTTCTTGGACAGGTCGCCCTTTGCGACTGCTGTAGTCACGTCCGCGATGTTACGGACCTGGCCGGTCAGATTGCTGGCCATGAAATTGACGCTGTCGGTCAAGTCTTTCCAGGTGCCCGCAACGCCCTTCACATCAGCCTGGCCGCCGAGAATACCTTCGGTGCCGACCTCGCGCGCGACGCGGGTGACTTCGGAGGCGAACGATCCAAGCTGATCGACCATCGTATTGATGGTGTTCTTCAGCTCCAGAATCTCGCCCTTGACGTCGACCGTAATCTTCTTTGACAGGTCGCCGTTGGCCACCGCCTTGGTCACGTCCGCGATGTTGCGCACCTGACCGGTCAGGTTTCCCGCCATCGAGTTAACGCTGTCGGTCAAGTCCTTCCAGGTTCCCGCCACGCCCTGCACGTCGGCCTGTCCGCCCAACCGCCCTTCCGTGCCGACTTCGCGCGCCACCCGCGTGACCTCCGCTGCGAACGAGCGCAGCTGGTCCACCATCGTGTTGACGGTGTTCTTCAACTCCAGAATTTCGCCCTTCACGTCGACCGTGATCTTCTTGGACAAGTCGCCGCTCGCCACCGCGGTCGTGACGTCGGCGATGTTGCGCACCTGACCGGTCAGGTTGCTCGCCATGAAGTTGACGCTGTCGGTAAGGTCCTTCCACGTCCCCGCGACCCCTTTGACGTCGGCCTGGCCGCCCAACCGGCCTTCCGTACCCACTTCGCGCGCCACGCGCGTGACTTCCGACGCGAACGAACTCAGCTGATCGACCATCGTGTTGATGGTGTTCTTCAGCTCCAGAATCTCGCCCTTGACGTCGACCGTAATCTTCTTCGACAGATCACCGTTGGCCACCGCTGTCGTCACCTGCGCGATGTTTCGCACTTGCGCGGTCAGGTTACCGGCCATCGAATTGACGCTGTCGGTCAGGTCCTTCCAGGTGCCCGAAACGCCCTCGACTCGCGCCTGTCCGCCGAGCTTGCCCTCGGTGCCGACCTCCCGCGCCACCCGCGTGACTTCCGCCGCAAACGAGCGCAGCTGATCGACCATCGTGTTGATGGTGTTCTTCAGTTCGAGGAATTCGCCCTTGACGTCGACCGTGATTTTTTTGGACAAGTCGCCGGTCGCGACCGCGGTCGTCACGTCGGCGATGTTGCGCACCTGGCCGGTCAGGTTGCCGGCCATCGAATTGACGCTGTCAGTTAAATCCTTCCAGGTTCCCGCGACGCCTTTTACTTTGGCTTGGCCGCCGAGCTTGCCCTCGGTGCCGACCTCGCGCGCCACCCGCGTGACCTCGGAGGCGAACGAGCCGAGCTGGTTGACCATCTTGTTGACGGTCTTTGCGGTGCGCAGGAACTCGCCCTGCAACGGCCGGTCATCGATCTCAAGGGCCATCGTCTGCCCGAGATCGCCTTGAGCCACCGCGCCAATCACCCGCGCCGTCTCGGTTGTGGGATGCACCAGGTCGTCGATCAGACCGTTGACGCACTCGATCGAATCACGCCAAAAGCCACGTACATATCCGACCGATGCGCGTTTGTTGAGCTTGCCTTCCCGGCCTACCACCCGGCTCAGGCGCTCCAACTCTCCGTACATCCTTTCGTTCTGCTCAACTACGTCGTTAAATGTCTCGGCTATTTGGCCGAACATGCCTGTCCATTCCGCCGGCAAGCGTACCGAGGCATTACCGCGCTGCAGCTCGGTAAGCGCACTCAAGATTGCCGTCAGCTCACCGGGACCGGCGGGCTCGCGTCTCTCTGCTCTTGAGGTAACCGTCTCTTCCGGCATCTGAATCTCCTGCTAACTGATGCGTCTCGCGCAGATTTGGACAACGTTACAACAGACCTGGCGAGATCGAAATTCTGAAAACAATATGTAGCGGCAGTGAAGCCTGGCAAGCTCTTTTGATAGCCGGCAGAAGAGATCGGCTGGCGACCTTATGGGAGGACAAACGTCCCCAACATCGAGCGGGCGATCTCCGAGGTTTTGAGCGATTTCTGTGGTGAAACCCTGCCACTCGACTATTTCGAGCCGGGCCCGAAATTCGGAAAGCTCGTATCGCATCCTTCCCCCCACGAGAAATCGGCGATCAGCGACGGACTACGCGCAAATTCGTCTAGGACAGCACCAGGCCGTCCGGTAGCGGCAACGCATGGACATGCAATTAATAGGCCATGTTGAAACGGCTGTTAGCTACTCATATCACTCGATAACTAGAATTCCAGTGAAATACTTACAAAAATCGTCAGCTCTACTTTACAAATGGTCAAAATTTTACAAAGCCTGCAGCCGCTAATAGACGCCTGCAGCCCAACTCAGGTCCTAACGGCTCCAAACCAAACGAGTCCCCCACAGGACCTACCGCGCGCGAATCTTTGTGCTCGTCGAGAGTTCGCCCTCAAGGATCTCGCGTGACGATGGCTGTGCAAAAGCGCGTTCCTCGAGAGCGGTTGTCAACCGATGCAGCGTAGCATCCTGTCCGGCTGTTCCGACAGAGATATGTGAGTGCCGGTCATAGCACTCGACCGTTTCGTTATATGCTATTTTGCCAGAATTCAGCAATTTAAATCGGTGGAAATAGATATAGTCAAGTTTCTCATCCTCACCTTTATACGTGACGAAGACCTTCCGACGGTCAATGATCGTAGCTGTAGGTCTATCCAGGATTTTTTGATCCGATGGCGTATACAGTCTACTCGCGAAAAATACGGTATCACCACGCCTGCCGAAGACCACACTGACATGGTCGGGACTTTCAACATCGGAAGACCCTGTGTGCATATATCCACCCCAGTCTCCGACGAAATCGAAGCTGGCTTTTGGAAGCACAAGAACGTTGGGCTCTGAACCCGACCCAGGAGCCATCTGCGACCAGGGGACTGATGCGAACCGTGGGTCGCCGGAAATTTCATTGGACGGTGGTAAGGGTACCTTGTGCGCTGCAGAGCTTCTGACACTTGGATCGTAAAATGACCACAGCAGCAGAATGAGACCAAATGTGCACGTGAGGGCGAGCAGGAGTGCCGCGAACTTCACGATGCGATCCTGTCTGCGTTTGTCCACCAGACTTGCGGAAAATGCCCGAGGTCTCTTACTTCTCGAGGAAACTGCACTCCGATAGGCTCAGAACCATCGGCGCGGGGGCATCAGGCGGTAGCGCTGGCGATACCGGGCTTCCACTGGCGCGGCGTTTCAAGGGTACCCTCCTCGCGCAGTTTCCTGCTGGCGTCCCTCGCCATACAAATTCCCATGGAGGCGGTCCAAAAGAAATAGATTCCGAACAGTGCCCAAAACGAAATGGCGCCATTCCACGCCAGCGGACCCGTCTTGAAGAAGGGCATCGCGGTGAGCGGGACAAAGCTGACGCCCGTGAATATCGCCCAACCACTTACCCAACGCGGGAACACGGGCCGCGCGCTTCTATCTGCCAGGCCGACTAGACCGGCGGCGATGGCCTGCACCGAAGTAACGGCGTAGGTGATGTTAAATAGGAAAAAACCCAAATCGTTGAGCGTGCGGACCAGGTTCGGATCGATATCCGGGCGGAACGCCGCGGCCGCCCATATCGCGGGGCAAAACATCACCACCCAGGCGGTAAGGGTACCGCCGATTAAGCTGAATGATCGTTAAGACCGGGCTCGAGCCTTCGATCCGCCACATGACCACGGCGAGTTGGGCCGTCCACGGAATCCACAGCACGGCGACCAGGGCGGCCATGCTGTTCCCGAAGGGCATCGCGTTGTGATGCAGCGCAAAGTGCGTGGCGAGTTCTTGCGCGCTCAGATTGGGCGAAGCCGGCGGCAGGTTGTGTCCGAACCATGCCCAGAAAATGGTAAAAAGAATTTCGAAAGCGAAACCGCCTGCGCGGCGAGCAACTGGTATTTAAGGTTTTCTTTTGTAGTCATTTAATTAACCTTGAGCTCTGAGCAGGCGCAGGCGCCCACTATTCGGAACATTGAGACTCTGGGAGTTCGCGCGGACGTAGGCCGCGAGCCGAATCGGTGAAGCGACTAGACACCGGCTCGACAAGGCGACTATTGCGCCGGCTCTCAAGCGCCAGGCGCGCGCTCACGACCGACTGTCTAAACTACAGACCGTGGCGCAACAGGCGCCCCGGAAGCGCACCGGTCTCGCGCCCATCCTCGAAAGTGACTTCACCGTTGAGCACGACGGCTTTATAACCCTCGGCGCGCTGCACCCGGCGCCACTCGCCGCCGGGAAAATCGTGCGCGATCTCCATCGGCATCACTTTGAGCCGCTCGAGGTCGTAAACGACGATGTCAGCCGCCGCGCCCTCGATCAGCGTGCCGCGGTTGCGAAAACCGGCGCACAGCGCAGGATGAGCGCTCAGCCTCCAGTGCGCCTCTTCGAGCGAGATCACCGGATTGTCGCGGGCGAATTTTACCAGCGTCTCGGTCGCATAGCGGCCGCCGGTGAAGAACTTGGTATGGGCGCCGCCGTCGGACAGCCCGAAGATCGGAACGGCCTCGGACTTGATCATTTCACTCATGTGCTCGAGTTTCTGGTTAATTGACGGCGTATAGAACTCGGCGTTAAGGCTATCGGCGACCGCAATATCGAGCAGCACATCGACCGGATGCTTGCGTTCTGCATCTGCGATTTCGCCGATCGCCTGATTCTCGTACTTCTTAAGCTCGGGTTGGCGGCATTCGAGCACGATAATGTCGCGGACACTATTGGTGACCAACCCCGTCATCTCCTCAATCCGCCGCAACTCAGGCCGGCGTTCGGGGTCGGCCAACTTGAGTAGGCGATCCTCTATTTTTCCGACGGTACATTCGCGCCAAGCTGGCATGTCGTCCCACAGATTCCAGTCCTTAAACGTGAAGGCGAAGTTCTGCTCCATCGTTTCCGCCTGGCCGTAAACCCGAAGGCCCTTGCGCCGGCAGGCGTCGAGCCAATGGAGCTGATGACGGAAGCGGTCGGGATGGGCGTCGTTGACCAGCACCACGTTGTAGAGAATAGGACGGCCGCTCACTCGGGCAAGATCCTCATAGTGGCGCTCGGCGTGGGATTCACTGTCGCCCTCATAGGACATGTTCTCCGGCAGATAGGTCATCTGGATGAAGCCCTCGTTGCGTTCGCCGAGCACACTGGCGAGCTCGAGCGCGGTCGCATCGTGCATGATGTCGGTGACCATCGGGCTCCCGTCGAAGTCAGCCTGCACGCTGTTGCGGCCAAGGCGCTGCGCTGACCAGCCGCAGGCGCCGTGGTCCATCGCCTCGTGCAGCAGTCGCTTCATCTCGGCGTGTTCCTGGTCAGTCGGCACCCGGCCTGACTTGGCGTCATCGAGTCCCATCACCCACACCAGCAGCGGCGCAAGCGGCATGAAGGGGAGCAGGTTGATCCCCATCTTGCGATGTTCGACGCTGTCGAGAAACTCAGGATAGGTGACCCAATTCCACGGCATGCCGGCCTTCATCGAGGCGTATGGGATGGCCTCCGTGCGCGTCATCGTCAGCATCGCACGTTCGCGCAACTCAGGTTTGACGGGCGCGAAACCGAAGCCGCAATTGCCGATCACGACAGAGGTCACGCCGTGCCAGCTTGAGATGGTGCAGTATGGATCCCAAAATAGTTGCGCGTCGTAATGCGTATGAAGGTCGACGAAGCCGGGTACCACGTTGAGCCCATAGGCGTCGATCGAGCTTTTCGCCTGATGCTTCTTGAGGTGGCCGATCTTGGCAATCTTGCCATCCTTGACGCCGACATCGGCGCGGTAGCGCGGCATCCGAGTACCATCGATCACCATTCCGCCAGTAATCACAAGGTCGAATTCCGCCATCGCCGTCTCTCCTATTTTTAAAGGGATTGCATCAGCGGGGTGTCACGCCACGAGTCGCCGCCCGGAGTTGGGCTCTGCCGCGACGCAACGGGCAGCCAGCGCCTGGGCCGCTGGCCGCAACGATCAACGCATCGGTTTTTCAGACGATACTGCCGGTAAAGATGAGCAGTCCGACGCACTGCACTAGCCATGTTGCACCTCGCAACTTCAGGCTAGACGGACGATCTAAGAATGCCCGATTTCTGTAGCACAAAAGCCCGATCGACCGTTAACCATCCGTTTCGGCGAAACGGCCTCTCACCGCCAGCGGCACGGACTCTTTGATGTCTTGAAATCGCTTGGGACGCGATTTTGAATATCGCAGGGCCCCGAGTGGTTTACTTCAAGTTCAATTCCTTCAACCGTTCACGATCTACAACTGGAGCGCGCCTGGTGCCCGGCGCCAGCTTCACGCTTCCAGGCTTACGCTCGAAAGGATCGAGAAGATCTATCTTCTTCGCGTGCGCCTTGAGTGCGGGTATTACCTCTTGGGCGAATAATCGCATGCTGGTGCGGCGATCGTCATCGGCAACCGGTCCCTGGATACTCAAAATGATGAATATCCCAATACGCAGTACGCTCATAATGGTTTTGATCTTCGGGATGACGGTCTCCGGCGTGCCGACGATCACCTGCATGTTCTGCTGACCCCGCAGCAGCGCGGCGTGCAGCTTGCGGCGAATCTCGGCGTAGTCGATCTCCGCGGCATCGGAGCCACGCATCTGCTCCCTCACCTTCTCGCCGCTGATGCCGAGCCACGCACTGGTCTGTTGTTTCGCGAGTATCCGGATTGCGGTCTTGGAATTGTAGCCCGGCGGCATCGTGTACTGCGGCGCGGAAAACGCATTCTGGCCGCCGCCATACACGAAGCCTTCCGCGAGCGATTGGGCTTTCTCCTCGGTTTCGGCGAGTACGGTCGCGATCATATAGCCAAAGTTCTCGGGGCCTGCCTGGTAGCCATGCCTGGCGGCCTCGTCAGCGTAGAAATCCCACAAGTCACACGTTGGTATCAGCGGAGTGCCGAGGCCGATGTACGGATAACGATGCTCGGCGCACCATTGCACGGTTTCGGGACTGAGCGTGCCCGGAATCCACATCGGCGGATGCGGCTTCTGATACGGCAGCGCCCACGGATTCACGTGACGATAGTGGAAATGCTTGCCCTCGTAGCGCCACGGGCCGGGCCGGGTCCAGGCCTGCACGATAAAGTCGTGGGCCTCGTTGAACATCTCACGGTTGTAAGCAGGATTGGCATTGTTGAAGAACTGCTCACTGCCCGCGCCGCGCACCCATCCAGTGACCAGGCGACCGCGCGAGATTAGATCGATCTCAGCCAGCTCCTCAGCCATCCGCAGCGGATGTTTGATTACCGGCAACGGGTTGCCGATTAGAACGAGGCGCACGCGCTTGGTGCGATAGGCCAGCACGGCGGCCTCGACGTTCATCACCGACCCCATGCAAATCGGATTTCCGTGATGCTCGTTGAGCGCGACTACGTCGAAGCCAAGGTCTTCGGCGTAGCAGTTTTCATCGAGATAGTAATGGTAGTCGTCAGCAGCCTTTTCGCGGTCGTAGAACTTGTTCGAGACGCCGAAAAATCCGCCGTTTTTGAGAATCTCTTCTTCCGGCAGCCATCGATAGGGCCGCTCGGTAAAATAGCCAACCTGCATCCGCCAACTCCTTTGCGAATCATCCCGTGTGATCTTCTGGTTTACTGGCTCACGCCCACTGGCTCACGCCGCGAGAAACTTGCGCACTATGCGATCGAACTCGGCCGGGTTTTCCATCTCCGGGCGATGTCCCACGCCTTCGACCAACGCGATCTGCGCGCCTTCGATTGCCGCGCGATACGCGTCGATACACCCGCGCGGCACGATATGGTCGCCCGTGCCCCACATGAGCAGAGTGGGGATTTTCATCCCGCGTAGCAGGTAGGGCAGGCTGGGATTGTGCATGAACGGCTCCCAGCCGAGGCGGGCGGTCTCCGAGCGCGCGTCCTCGAACGCCTCGAACTGCTCGGGCGTCATGTGTGCACCGTAGATCTTCATGAATTCCGGCGTGTTGGCGGCATCGGCGACCGTGGCGAGCAAATGATTGCGAACCGTGAGCGCAAAAATATCCATGATCTCGCCGTCCGTCGGCTTTATTCCCATCGGCGCGACCAGCACCATCCGCGAAAAAATCCGCGGGTCGGCAGCCGCCATTTCTGCCGCGATAAACCCGCCCGCCGAGAAGCCGATCACGTCGATTGGCGCGGCGCCCAGTTCGCGGATGATTTGCGAGTACAATCCGGCCAGGTCGCGATAGCTGCGAATCCACTCGATATTTTCGGTCCGGCCGAATCCAGGCTGGAGCGGAATTACCAGCGCGCGTTCCTCTGCTAAACGCTCATTCCACGAAAGCCAGCCCGGATAGCCAAGCTCATCGTGCAGGATGAGCAGAGCTTTGCCGGCGCCGCCGCGAATCACGGCTATTGCGGCGCCCGCCGCGCGGACAGTTTCCTCGGTCGGGGTCGTCACGATGTCCTCCTAGGGCTCGTTCGCGCGGTGCGCAGTCTGGGTCACGATCACGGCCGCCGCGTTTACAAGTTACCGACCGACCGCTCCTCAGCCCAATCTACCATCCGGAAAAGTCTTTTCGACATCGAGCGGAACTTCTGACCGCGATCGAAGGTTCATTCTGAAAATCCTACCTGGCGGAGCTCCAACGTCATGGCTGAGGCCAGTAACTGGGCACGTTTTTTTAGCGGCACGGCTATTGCCGCGTAATCCAGCCAAGCTTCCCAATTTTCCAAAAGAGGAGGTGTCAAAAGCTATGGCACCGGCCCATGAAGTGCTGACGCTCAAGGAACTGTGCGATTTGCTGCGGATCCATCCGTCCACTATTTACAAACTGCTTAGAGACGGCCGGATTCCGAGCTTTCGAATTGGCAGCGAGTGGCGTTTCCGGAGGGACGTGATAAGGCGATGGATGGCTGAAAAGTCCGAGAGCCCTCAGACAACAAAATTCGCGCACTCCGGGATGAATGGAGGAACTCGACGACGGACCCAAGCCATCTCCCGCAAACCTATGAGTTAGCGCTCCCTCATCTTGAGCGTCGCCACGAACAGAATCTGCCATACCGTCTTCGGATCGCGCTCGTGCAGGGATGGGCGGCGCCGAGGAGTCCGATGAAGCGTGGGCCGTTGCGATGGCTCGCGGTGAGCGGGTTAGCGATGCTAGCGCTCGGGATTTCAGGATGTCCCGCGTTGATCGTGGCTTCGACAGTCGGCTCAGTCGGCTATACAGGTTACGAGTACGAGAAGACCGGCAAGCTGCCAGGGATGCCATCGCAATCGCAGCCAAGCGCGAATCCGACGCCTTCGCTGAATAACATCGAGTAGTCCCTGCGAACGCCACAAAGGCGGCAGCGTGGCGGGCTCCGCGCTCGCGATGCCGCCCTTGCGCAATCCGCCTTCGGATCAGACATTCCGTTCGATTCTGCCGCGCCAAGCACCTGTCTCGCTTCTGTTAGACTCGATAAATTCCTTGAAACGCTCGAGATCCTTTTCAATCCGCCGGCTAACGATCCCAAGGGCGTCCGCTGCATTTTCTACCGTCCCTTCCGGCTCATATTCCATCTGCAGCATGATTCGAGTTTGTTGATCATTGAGGGGATGAAAGGTCACGACGCCAGCATGCGAAGCTCCCGCCAAGCTTCGCCACGCGATCCTTTTGTCTGGTATCTGTTCCGTTATCTCAGTATCGAACTCTTTCTCTTTACCTGCGATATTCGTGCGTCAGTGCGCCCGTTTGTCGTCCAATTGGCGCACCTCCTCCACTCCTCCCATAAACCGTGGAAATTCTTCAAATTGGGTCCACTGATTATAAGCCGTCCGGGCGGGCACATTTAAATTTATCGATTTCTCGATCGTTGCCATTGTATCTCCGGTTATTTTTGATGAAAAACTTACAGGCGCGCTTGGGCGCCTTCGACAACATTTGGCATGCAACGAGTCTGCCAAGGGAAAGTTCTCCCTTCGGACAGGTCAGGACGGTGGTACTGTTTGGTGTGGAGGCCTTAACGATTTGCCGTTGGCGGGCACATACCAAAATTCGTTGAGCCGAGGCTCGGCTTACAGGGGGGAGCGTGCGCGGGCGGATACTAGACGCTGACAGTAGTCAGACGCTGACGGTGGTCCCGCGATAGTAATGCTGCAAGATTTGTATGTAAGTCTTGCCCTCATTCGCCATGACTGCCGCGCCGATCTGGCATAAGCCCACACCGTGCCCCCAGCCGGATCCTCTCAAGACAAAGCGGCCAGACTCTTTGTCTATGACGAATGCCGAGCTGTAAAGATGCGTGCGCGATAAAGCGCGCCGGATTTCCAGTTCCTTGCCGATGATGATGTAGTCGCGTTCGCCGGTTACCTTCAGCCGATATATTCGGCCTGAAGGTCCGCGAGCGAGCGCCTGCACGTCGCGAATCGGACCAAGGTGCACCGCAAGTCTCGATCCGATCAGATCGGCGAGTTCTTCGGGCGTATACGCAACCCGCCAGCGATAGAAATCGCGGGTCTCCTGATCGAATCCCGGCAGAATGCGTGAGAGGAGTTCCGAATCGTCCGTATTGCAGTAAGCCGTCGGGTTGGAGCGTATCCATTCCTCAGGACCGTAAGGGCGGGACTGCGCCGGACCGTCGTTGACAGACTCAAGATACGGAATATCTTCATCTTCCCAGGCGGTCGCATAACGTTCGGTTATTCCGCCGCATGACTTGGAAAACCGTGCGTCGCAGATAGCGCCGTTGTAACGGAGAAACTCGCCTGCCGTCGCGCGAACCGCTTCGGCTGCGGCCGAAGAGAACGCTTTCGTGATGCCCTGATACCGCTGGCAGTGGTCATCGGCGCACACATCGAAATCCGGATGCGCTTCGCGGCCGTACCAGCGAAGGATTTCGTGAGAATCGAGCTCCCTGCTCCGCTCGCTCCCGGAGCGAGCGGAATTTTTTGCTTTCGGAAACCACAGCCAGCTGCGCGAAATCACCGCGTGAGCTTTCAACAGTTCAAGCGGACAGGACGCGCTCATCTCGGATGAAATCACGCTCGTGACGTATTCCTCGAGCGAAACATCATTGATCACCGTCAGGCCGGCTTGTGGTTTCACGAGGCGAAAAGCTCCACGAAACACCTGGCGCTCCTTGCGCTCCCAATGAAATCCGATTCCGATCGTGACGTCGTCCAGCGCAAACGCGCACGATGTCAGGTTCGACGGAGTAAGCGTAAGTTCGGAAGTAAACTTGTGGCGCCCGGGACTGTACGGCTTGCCGCGCGTATCCATGAACATGCCGCCCATCAGTTCGACTTCAACGGCCGATTGTTCTTCAATCAGCCCTACGGATACGTTCAACGCTCACTCTCCAGCTTCTCGGCGACTTCCCGAAACTGACCATCAGGCAAAGTGACTTCGCGAAAAATTGCGGCAATCGCGTCACCCGTGATTCTTTCGAAATCGTGCGCCAGCGGCGCGACAAATATTCCGCACAAGTCGATCGATGCCGGACTCACCGTCAGTTCGCCCGTGTGAAAGACCTCTGGCCGATGCTTTCCGCGCGGGAACAGATACGTGACCCATTCCCCTCTCTCATGAAAGACCGCAATGTTGACCAACGGCTCCGCTCGCTTGCCGGTTGTTTTCGCGAGTAGCTCGATGGCCCGATCCATTCGATCGATCAAAGCGGATCGATCCCGTCCGCGAAATAAGAACACCTTTCTTCCGTAGTTCGGCACCGTAACGCCCGTCAGTCCAGAGGTGTCCTTCTCGATCGGAAGCAATCCTCGCGAGCCTGCCTGAAAGTGCATGTGGTCCGGTGCGGACGCTCCGCATTCCGGACCGTTATAGATGACAAAATATCCCGGCAGGGCCGCCGCGAGGTCCAGCATATTTGCGAACTGGTTCGCGATACGCTGCAAGCCGTGATCTTTGTGAGCGATCGTGAGGTGGTGATCGACGATCGGAAACGGATTGCAGTAGATCGTGAAGTCCTCATCAAACTGCACCCCCTCCTCTTCCGGAGGCAGATTTCCCGCACATAGGAAGCAGGGCCGTTTTGCAACCGACTCCCGGTCGACAGCCGCCATTGTACTGCCCACACGATGAGGAATGTGACGGATGAAAACGTCGAACCAATCGATCCGGACTGGCCGCGTCTTCGCCCGCGCGAGGCCTTCGATGCCTTTCGCGAGCTGCGGCCATGCCCACGCCTGGCGTCTAAACAGTTCTTCCAGTTCGTGGATCATCCCCGCATTCGAGCCTGAATCTCGATAGTTCGGAGCCAGTCCTTGTACATATCGTATCGATTCGCAACCTCGAGCGGCAGGGCGCTATCGCTATTGCCCTCCCAACGGCGGCAAAGATAGACGGAGTCGTAAATCCGGCCAATCTCATAATCACGGCTGATGCGCAGCGCTACTGCGTAATCCTCGCCGTAGCTGACATTCGGAAATCCGATACGGCGCAGAACCGACGTATTGAATGCACGCGGCGCCCCCAGCCCGTTGATACGTAGCGCATTGTTTCTTCCGTTCTCGCGGCTCCACTCGCGATGGTCGATAAGACCGGGCGGAATCTCCTTCAACGAAAAATCGACCATCGTGTATGAGCCTATCACCATCGCATAAGGTCCTGCTTCAAGCTCCGCAACGATCCGACGAAGGACGCTGTCATTGACGTAGAGGTCGTCGGAATCAAGCTGGATAGCGTATTGCCCGCAGTCACCGGAGTAAATCGCCTCGTTCCAGCACCCGCCGATTCCCAGGTCCCGGCGCTCGGGAACAAGGTGTTTAACCCGCGAATCGCCAATACCGCGCAGGATTTCCGTCGTCCGATCCGTCGAATGGTTATCGACGACGATTAAATTGAATTCAAAATCAGCGCTCTGCGCGAGCGCGCTTTGAGCAGCGTCGAGAATTGTCCGCTCGCGATTGCGCACCGGGATGACGACGCTGGCTTTTACTGGAAATGCTTCCGCCGCGGTTGGAACTTTCTCGAACTGCGGCTTTAACCAGGCGCCGATTCGTTTGAGATGCGCCGTCGCGATGCGCTCCATTTCGATTTGGTAATCGCGATTGCGCGGGTCCACATAATCGAATTGCTTTTGACCCGTCGGCCGCGCATCAATCGTCGACGCGCTGTACAACGGTTCGGGAATTCGCACGATGGAGTGTTTTTCCGAGATCCTTAAGCGCAGGTCGTATAGTCCTCCCCACTTCCAGGCGCTGTCGATTCCTGCCTCGCGCGCGGCCTCAACGGACACGCCAACTACCGGGCCGAAGTCGAAACCGTCGCGAATGCTTCCGTGTTGATAGTCGATACGAGGATGGCCTGCGGCGTCGGCATAAACCCAGCCGCCGCGGGTTTCACGTATGACCCGCGCCATCCGATCGAACATGGGCGGTCCGGGTTCGATGCTCACACGCGGATCACCGAGAAAGATGACATCGGAATCAGCGGCGTCGACAAGCCTCTGAATACTCGCGGATGAGTAGTCTTTTGGATAGACGATGTTCACATTCCACCCCGCCGCTTCGCGCCATCTCTCCTCTGTGAGGAGGGAATTCGCCTCATCGATAAGCGCGCCACCTGATTACCAACCGCAATCCTTCGTGTGAGCCCTTGCGGCCGCACTACAATGACGCCAGTCATCCGATTTGCCTTGAGAAACTCGCTCAGTTCCTCTTCCACGACAACGCCCCGGCTGCGCGACGCGTGACGCATGAGCATGCTTTTGCCGTCGCGCACGATGATTCCAGCATGAAACACATCAAGATTCTTGCGCGTGGATACGAAAAACATCAGATCACCGCTCTGCAAATGCGCTGCGAGCCGCCGCACTGCGGGCTTCGGTACACATCTCAAGTGAGTCCGCCGTGCAGCGAGTCCGGGGACGACATTCAGAACGCGTTCCCTACTGACTATCGGGACCGCGGGCATCGCAACCGGTCTGATTATCCCTTCGCGTACGTTGTTGTGAATCCACAGCGTCATGTAGTGATTTCGCTGTTCCCATTGAATGCAGCCCTGTTCATACCGAATCTTTCGCAGCCACTCGCTGAAGTCATCGACGTTCGCAGCGCGCGAGAGAGCCAAAATTGTTTCGATGTACGTGACGCAGTCGAATCCATCGAGGGAAGCCGTGAAGACTTCGGCTGTATCTGCAGATCCAATCAGCGGATTTGTTTTGTAGGAATGTCCAAGGAAGTGGCGGGAGAGAACGTTAATTCGGCTACCGGTGGAACGGTCATACTTCGTCTCCGATAGAAGCTGCGCCACGTGCCGCCGGCTGAGAGCTCGTGGTTGGGGGTGCTTCATCAAATTTGCATTTTAGCACTCGAAGCCGAACTTCAAGATGGTCGGGATTTACCGCTGGGGGCTGGCGGCTCAAGCAGCAGGGAGAATCCAGCGGCGTCATGAAAATCCGGTTTGTCGGCCGGATGGCGAAGCGCCCAGTACGAGAGCCCATCACTCGCCTCGATGACCGCCGAGAGCCCAATACGGAGGGAAGCACGAGGATGGTTGGCAGACAGGCCATCGAGCCGGACAAGGGCGTCGAGCTCAAGCCGACTGTCGGTAGTGCGCACGGCAATGTGCGGGCGCATCATCTCGTTCGCGAGAGGACCGCCGTTGCGATAGCCGCTGAAGGCGTAGACAGCCCACTCACCCGATGGGGCGAAGTTGAACTCGTGGTATGCAGGTTGCCCTTCCACCGCGATGAAGGCTTCGAAGCAGGTGTGGCGCCAGAGCTGTGTGGCAATGCGCGGCACAGCCGGAGGAGGGACCCGGATCCGGCGAATATCTCCGTCGATGCGGAAGGTCATCTGGAATTCGGCGCTTGCCGATCGGCGTATGCGCACCTCAACGGCGCGCACCGTCTCAGAGCGTGCGGACGAATGGCACCTGAGGTCGATACAGTGTTCGACGGTCATAACGGGCTCGGAGTTCAGCCCGCGACTATATAGACTTCCCGCTTCGGCGATTGGGTGAGCAGACCAGACATTCGGTGACTCCAGGTCTGGAAGTCGCCGCTGCTTGTGAGCTTTCTGATCTGTTCTTCCAACGCGGAAAGGTCGGGCGCTTCCTGCTCGAACACTGCGTCGGGAGCACCCGGAGAGGCAAAGTGGGTGTGCAGTACACGCCCCTGAGCGCCGCCGGCGGACCTCACCATGTCGCGCAATTTCTTGAGCTCCTGCTCGACCTCGCCGGTCTTACCAGGAACGGTGTGAAAGAGAAGGCGTGATACGTACATCTTCCGTTCCTCCGATTTTTAGGGTATCCGGACGTCATATTAGCGCGGCGGCGTGGTTTAGTCAGCCGTTGGCCGCAAGTTTACCATCCCGGGTGCCGTGCGAGCGGTAAACCTCTATGGCGCGAGAACACCGAGGTACTTCGGGCCGGAGACATTCGCTTTTGGCCGTCACCGACGGTACAACCGTTTCTTAGTGTCCCTCAATCACGCGAAAGCCGCGGGCACGTGGCAGTTTGGCTCATGTCTTCGGGGAATCCGAAGTCGTAGAGACTGCTTTGCTGTTAAGGTCAGGTTTGGATTAATATCGTCCAAATCGACCCTGAACGGCCTTCCTTGCAGCGCAAACGAAACAGGCACAAGCATGAAACCGGGAAAATTAGTCGTCGGGGCGGCGTTCGCGATCCTCTTTGCAGGATGCGCCGCGGAACACGATTCAGGGAGACTGGAAACCGGCCTGGCCCAGAGCGATGTCTCCAGGTACGTCGCCGCAATGTCGGAACAACCCGGACAACTGCCACTCAAGCACCAGTGCGGGCACGAACGTTCCTGGACTCGCCTCGAGGGATTGAGCACGGAAAACGAGTGAAGATCAGCGTCCAGCCGTTTCGCATTCACCGCAGACCAATCTTTCGCCTGCTGATAGCAGACGCAACTGCCAATTGTCCGGAGGCCAACTCGATCCTTTCAGAGGATCTGGAACATTAGTCTGCGTTAGACGCGCCCTTCGCTGGCTAGGCGACAGTTTAAGGTCACGATTTTGTCGTCTGCGAGCGTGAAGCAGTGTTCCATCAGAAGCGGATCAGGCAGCCCCGTCCGATCGAACGTGCCGTCGATCTTCACCTTCAGAGTGATCCGGCCGTCACTTTCGACTGCGTCGATGACCTCCAGAACGACATTAACGGCGAAGATTTCCTGGCTGGCCCATTCTTTGATTGCAGCGATGCCGCGGAACTCTCGCCCGACGTCCTTGACGACGGCATGATCGGCGAAGCTGGACTGCAAAGCGGCGGCATCACCGGCGTTGATTGCCTGAACGTAAGTATCAATGGGCTTGGACAGTTTCATTGCCTGCACCTCCACCAATCTTTTCCATCCGGTCTTCAGATTCATATAGGCGACTTCGAGGTGAGGCTCGCGCGTCAGTCGCCAAAACACCGGATACTACAAATGGAAGTCTAGATCGACAATTCCCCAATCCGCCTTCAGCGCTGGCTGTACCGATGAACTTGGCGTCAAGGTCGCGATCATCAGTCGGAACAGTAGACGGTTTTGATAGGGTCTCCGATTCGCGCAAGCGTTGGGTTGCATATCGTTGCAGCGCAGTGCTAACGTATATGCAACCCGAAGGTTGCATATACCCACGAACACAGATCGAATCCAGCAGAAGGTCCTCCTGCGAGCCACTCGTGTGCGCGTGTGGCAGGCGATCGCCGACTCCACCCAGTTTGGCAGTTGGTTCGGGGTTAAGTTCGACGGTCCCTTCGTTGCCGGAACGACGCTGAGCGGAAGGATCGTTCCTACGGCTGTCGACGCGGAAGTCGCCGCAAGCCAAAAGCCATATGAGGGTATGGTCTTTCAGTTCCTGGTTGATCGCATCGAACCGATGCGTGTGTTTTCCTTCCGCTGGCATCCGTACGCGGTCGATCCTGCGGTGGACTACTCGAAAGAGCCCCCCACACTCGTCGTGTTCGAGCTGGAAGAGGTCACCGGCGGCACGATGCTGACGGTGACCGAGTCGGGGTTCGACAAAATTTCCCTGGAGCGGCGAGCCAAGGCCTTTGCCGCCAACGAGAAGGGTTGGAGCGAGCAGATGAAGCTCATAGACAAATATCTCGCCCTGCACGCCAAAGGCTGAGGCGTGTCACGAGCGGCTCTCGCCGACACCGCGAAACGCGCCGACCTTGCGCTCGTCTTCGCCGCCCTCGGTGACAAGACACGTTTACATATCGTCGCTCGACTCTGCGCCGAGGGGCCGCTGTCAATTACGCGGCTGACCGCCGGAGCGACAGTTTCGCGCCAGGCGATCACGAAACACGTGCATGCTCTTGAGGAGGCCGGGCTGGCGCACGTCGCTCGGGTTGGCCGGGAATCCGTCTGGCAACTCCGCCCGAACCGCCTGGCCGACGTTCAGCGATGCCTGGATCAGATATCGCGGCAGTGGGCCGCGGCGCTCGGTCGACTTCGCATCTTGGTGGAAAAATGAGAGAAGGCGGACCAGGAAGGGCGACGTGGCGTTAGCGCGCGCTTTCTATTCCTCGATCGTCTGGTATGCGAGGGTCCAGAAGTCGGTCATCACGCGCGGCGGCACGGGGGATTCCATCATCCGTTGGGTGAGAAGGATGCCGGCGAGATTTTCGCGCGGATCCGAACAGCCCGCGGTGCCGATGCCACCGACCCATCCGAACCGTCCGGGTACGGAGCAAAGATCGACGCGCTTCGTGTCGACGCCCACGCCGAATCCCCAGCCCGCCTTGAATCCGCCGTGGCCGTCGCCGAAGAACATCTCCATGCCTTCCTTCTGCGCGTCGGTCAGATGATCCATCGTCATGAGCGCGACCGACGCAAGCGAAAGGACTCGCGTGCGCCCATACCGGCCTTTGCCGAGCATCATGCAGCAGAAGGCGAGATAGTCGTCGGCGGTCGAAACGAGCCCGCCGCCGCCAGACTGGAATGCGGGCGGCTTGCCCCAGCGGCTCGCGTGCGGATCGTCATGGACCTTAAGTTTGTTCGTCGCGGGATCGCGCATATAGCTCGTGGCGAAGCGGTCCCGCTTCTCGGCCGGCACATGAAAATCCGTGTCCTTCATGCCGAGCGGCACGAAAATGCGCTCGCGCAGGAAATCCGAAAAGTCTTGCCCCGAAGCGCGCGCGATCAGCACACCCAAAACGTCGGATCCCGTGTGATACATCCATTTCTCGCCGGGCTGATGCATCAGCGGCAGCGCGCCGAGGCGTTTCATATAATCGTCGGGCGTGAGCTCGAATGGGTTCGGGCCCGGCATCAGCCCTGCCACTTCCATCGCTTTCTGGATTGGATAGGCGGGCGGCCACAACATCACCGCGCCGAGCCCCAAGCGGAAGGTGAGAACATCGCGCAACGTGATCGCGCGTTTCGCAGGCACGACGTCGTCGAGCGGGGCGTCGATCCGACGCAGCACCTTGCGGCTCGCAAGTTCGGGCAGGAATTCGTCGACCGGATCGTCGAGCCTGAGCCTGCATTCCTCGACCAGGATCATCGCGGCCGCGGCGGTAATAGGTTTCGTCATCGAGGCGATGCGGAAGATCGCATCGCGCTTCATCGGCGAGCCGCCAAAGGAAAGCGCACCCAGCGCCTCGACATGCACGGTCTTCCCACGGCTCACGAGCGCCACAATCCCCGGCATCTCTCCACGATCGATATATCCGCTGAGCACCGTGTGCATGCGTTCCAGACGTGCGGCAGAGAGACGTTGGGTCATTGTCGTGCTCATGAATTTATCCTGTCGCTGGCGCGATGACAGACATGCCTCTCATGCAGCCGGCCGTGCGTCCACTTCTTTGAAAGAGGCCAGCTGGTCCGCGAGGGCCTTTTGAAAGGCGGGGCGTGCTTCGCAGCGCGCCAAATATGGCGCCAGCGTGGGATCGGATGTCACCAGATCGGTGTGCCGCAGGATGCGCAAAACGGTTGCCATCATCAGGTCACCGGCCGTAAACCGATCTTCAAGCCAATCGCGCCCCGTCAGGCGTTCCGCCAGATCAGAAAGGCGTTTCTTGACCATCGCTTCTTTGTGAGACCTGCTTTCTCTCGCCCAGGGCGCCTCCCGGCTGAAAATATCTACATCGATGAGGCCTATGATGAAGGGCTCGACGGAGTTAAGCGCGGCGAACACCCAGGCGGTCGCTCGGGCTCGGCCCGCTTGATCGGTTGGGAGCAACGCTGCGCTTGAACGGGCTATGTGCAGGACGATCGCGCCAGATTCGAAGAGCACCACATCATCGTCCCGATAACTTGGCACTTGAGAAAAAGGCTGCAGAGCACGATAGGACGGCGTGAGTTTTTCCTCCTGCGTGATGAGTCTGACCTGATATGGAAGCCCGGCCTCCTCGAGCGCCCAACGCACGCGCAGATCGCGCACCAGGCCCTTTGCGAAATCAGGAACCCAAATATAGGCAGTGACGGTAATCATGAGTTTCCTCCGAAAATCAAGGATCTTGACCTTGCGGGATTTTGTTTATTTCAAAGAATCCGTGAGTACTTACTTGTGAACCGAGCATGCGCAGGGCGGCGCGTGATACCGGCCGTTATTTTCGACCATTCCGCCCTTGCCATACATGTTCTTGGGTCGAGCCCAATCAGTCAGCGAGTGATACGGCCCAGTCTCGTTCCGCCCCTTCGGCATAACGTCAAAATATCCGTAGATGCCGAGAAACTGTTCGCCGCCGCGCCCATAGCTCGAATAGGTGTGGAAGATCTGACCTGACTCGTCCTTGTAGAAAACGCTATCGCCAGAGAGATCCTGGACTCCGGCTACCCATTGCGGTGCCGGTTGGAAATTGTAGAGTGCGCGGCCGGACGCGATCTGCTCGGGCGTGAAGGAGACGTTGAAATCATAGTTGAAATCGCTCTGGTACGATGAAACCCAAGGGAAGCGCCAGCGCATCCGTTTGCGGACGGCTTCGATCTCCTCAATCGGCGCACGCGCCACGACCGCATAGGTCACGTCATGGTTTTGCAAATGCTCGAGTAGGCCATCGACATGGTCGACCTCGAGCGAGCACCCGACGCATTGGTGCGCGGCGCCTGGTCCCATCATGAAATGCTTGATGAAGAGCTGACTACGACCGTCGAATAGTTCGGCAAGTGTTATCTTGCCGGTTGGAGCGCCGAAGACGTACTCCTTTTCGACTCTGACCCAGGGCAACTCGCGGCGTTGCCGATTCAGCTTATCGCTCACCCTGGTATGTTCCTTTTCTTTGGCCAGAAGCAGCTTGCGCGCGGCGAGCCACTCGTTGCGAGTTGCGATGCGATGTTCCATCGATAATTCTCCTTTGGGAGGAATCCGAGTTCCCTTAGACTGTGGCGATATATTCAGCGAGTTTGTCGAACGCGGTGCTCCAGCCGCCCCGATGTTCATCGCACGCGGTGACGGAGTCGAAGACAGCCTGATGCAGCGTCAGCCGCGTCCTGCCACCCAGGTCCGCAAACGTCACCGTCAGCAAGGTCTCGGGCTGCGTCGGCCTGCCGTCGGCGTCCGTCCAACAATACGTCCGGACAATCCGCTCTGGCGGAGCGATTTCGCGGAACACCCCCTGTTGCCAATGATCCTGGCCGTCGGGCCCACGCATGTGCGCGCGATAATTTCCGCCCTCGCGCAGTTCGCAGGAGAGAATCGTGCCACTAAAACCCTTCGGGCCGATCCATCGCGCGAGATGCTCAGGTTCTGTCCAGCATTTAAAAACCAACTCGCGCGGCGCGTCAAAAATGCGCTCGATTGTGAGTTCTCGCTCGCTCGGCTCCGTAACGACGGCATTACTTCTTGCTGCCATTCTTTTTCTCCCTCACTCGTGAAGCGCGTTTGTCCTTCGCCTGAAGCTCCCGCAAATAGTCGTCGAGCCGATCGAAACTGTCCTCCCAGAAACGACGATATTCCTCGAGCCAGTCAGCGGCGTCTTTGAGCGGGGCGCCGACGAGCCGGCAGGGTCGCCACTGCGCCTCGCGCCCCCGTGAAATCAGGCCAGCGCGCTCCAGCACCTTGAGATGCTTCGAGATAGCCGGACCGCTTACCTCGAAGGGCCTGGCCAGTTCCGAAACCGTCGCTTCGCCCGAAGCAAGGCGCGCAAGAATTGCACGCCTCGTCGGATCGGCAAGCGCTCCGAAAGTGACGCTGAGGTCGCGCGACAGACCTGAATTATTAACCATCGGGTTAAATAACCTATTGGTTAGATACCTCGCGCGCATGCGCATGTCAAGCGGCCGCCGGAAGGGTCGCTCGGACTCGTCTTTTACTGGCGAGAAGTGGCCTGCGTGCGAGGACGCTACTTCAGCATCTTTGCCGCCTGGGGTTGCTCGTGACCGAGAATCGGATGCGGCCGGTAGGGTTTTTCCAGAGCCCGGACCTCTTCCGCGCTGAGTTTGATGTCGACCGCCTCGAAGGCCTGTTTCAGATGATGACTTTTGGTGGCGCCGATAATCGGCGCAGTCACGCCTGGAGCTTGTAGAATCCATGCGCAGGCGATCTGAGTGGGCGTCACCCCATGTTCTTTCGCGATTTTCTGAGCCACCGCTGCGATCTCGAAATCGTCGTCATGAAAATACATGTCCTTCTGCATCTGGTCGGTCTGAGCGCGTTTGGTTGGCCCTTCCCCGCGTTCGCGCTTGCGATCGCCCTCGAGAAATCCACGCGCTAGCGGGCTCCAGGGAATCACTCCGACGCCCTGATCCACGCAGAGTGGAATCATCTCGCGTTCCTCCTCGCGGTAGATCAGGTTGTAATGATTCTGCATCGCGACGAACCGATGCCAGTCATGTTCCTTTGCCAGATAAAGCGTCTTGGAAAACTGCCAGGCCGCCATGCTACTGGCGCCCAGGTAACGGACTTTTCCAGCGCGCACGAGACTGTCGAGGGCATCGAGAGTTTCTTCGATTGGGGTCGAAAAATCCCAACGATGGATCTGATAAAGGTCGATATAGTCGGTATTCAACCGACGCAATGAATTGTCGCAGGCTTCGAGAATATGCTTGCGGTTGAGTCCGCGTTGATTTGGCCCCGGGCCCATCGCGCCGAAGACTTTGGTCGCGATGATGACGTCGTCGCGCGACGCCATCTCATTGAGCCAGCGCCCGGTGATCTCTTCGCTCGCGCCCACCGAGTAGACGTCGGCGGTATCGAAGAAATTGACGCCGGCTTCCAGTGCGAGAGAGAAGTGCTCGCGCGCCTCTTCCGCGCCGAGCGCCCAGTCGCGGCGCATCGACCACGGCGGCTGCTCTCCGCCGCCATAGCTCATACATCCGAGGCAAATTCGCGAGACGGTGATGCCAGTATCGCCAAGCTTGGTGTATTGCATGCTCGCGTATCCTATCTGATTGAGGGCAACAGAAGCTTCGCCCTAGCCAAGGATCCCATTGCCACGTAACTATGCGGCGGTGGACATCCGGTTTTTGCTTTATTCCTCGAGAAATTCCTTGAGCGCTGGGCCGAAGTTACGCTTCGTGCGCAGACCACCGCCCAACTTCATCAGGGCGTATCGTTCGTCGTCATCGAGTGAGGTCCATCTTTCCGGACTGAGTGCGAAGCCCAGGGCGCGCGCATTGTCGGCGAGCCTTGACGGCAACTCTGAAGGCGGAAATGCTGCGTGACGCTGTTCACTGGAAAGAACGGAAGGTTGTTCGCCGGAGCATTCGCGAGTGCGTTGACAGATTAGCTCGGATAGTTGGCTCAGTTGCGACTGAGTCTGCTGTGGCAGTTCGCAGAGGATTCGCCGCTCCGCCAGCGGAAGAGCCTCCCACTGCTGAAGAGTGATCTTGATTCCGGCACAGTCGAGCTTGTGTCTTACCGCCATCGGTACACAAGAAAGCGTCTCGTATATGTCGGATTCAAAATCGAAGCGTCGCATTTCCGGGTGCTCCGTTGATCGATTCATCGCCGTCTGGTGGCGGCCAAATGCGTTTCATCAGCTCACCTGCCTGATCGCAGGAACGAGCTCTTCCGGTGTAGATAGGGCAACCGGGATAGGCGGCAACCATCTGAGAGCAAGCCGCCGCTCGCCGACATTTGCTCGTCGACCGAGCCAGAAACTATGCCAGTGTGCGCGGCGAATATGTGGAACTGGCGAGGAGCGATTTGTCCCCGTCTGTCCAAGTTCTTTTCTCATTGCACAACGCAAGCGAGCCCCCATTCGGTAACCCGTTTCCCATATTGTCGGGTCGTCGGGTGGGAAAATGCGAAGCCCCTTACGCGTCTGAACCGCGGTCGGTCTGCTGGGAGTCTTCCTGGTGCCGGCAGAATCCCGGTAATCGGCGCTTTGGCTGCATATGTAAAGCAGCATTGAAATTAGAGGAGAGAGGCTGGCGGCTGCGTCGGGGGGCTCAGCCGCTACCAATTGCTCATCCGCTATCTTTGCGGCAATACCGCTGGACCAGCATATCTTCTGCTCGTAGCTTGCGCGGTCAATCGAGGCAATTCGACAGGCTTCTTCAAGTGTCGATGCGGAAAGTGGAACTGCAATCGAATGAAGTACACCAGCGGGGTCGTCAAGAAGAAGGTGCAGCTCAGCGTCGTCGTCACTGGAGCTGGTATTTAGATGGGCAAAAAACCCTTCGAGACGTTTACCGGTCGATAAACTCCTTCCTGGCGTCTCGATATATACACACCATTCCGGCAGGTGAAAAAGAAGTTCAACTGGAAGCTGGCCTTCGATCGGCGTATTCCAAATTGCTTCCGCAACGTCCAGATCGATCCTGTAGATCCCCTGAGTCACGCGCCAGGTGGCCAGAGGAACAACCATGCGACTGAAACACTCCACGGAGTCGAAGGACTGAGATTCTGTCGATTCGTTGCCGAACGCGCAAACGCGTCGGGTCAGAAAAGGTCCAGCCGCGGTCGAAAGATAACACCAGTCCGGCCATCTCGGGAGTTTTCCGCCGCGTTCGGCACGCGCAAGATCCACGTACTTCCACAAGCTCGGCCACTGGCGGCCGCATTTGACGAGGATTTCCTTGGGCCTTGGCCAACTCATTGTTGAACGATCCGGTATCTAAAGCTTCACGTAAACAGACTTTATTTGCGTGAACAAATCGAGCACATGCTGACTTCCTTCGCGGCCGAAGCCCGACTGTTTATAGCCACCGAATGGCATCGTGGTATCCACAATGCCGTAGCAGTTCACCCAAACCGTACCCGCCTTGAGCGCTCTCGCGACTTTGTGCGCTCGGCTGATATCGCGCGTCCAGACGGCGGCAGCGAGCCCATAGGTCGTGTCGTTACTCTGGAACACGGCGTCGTTTTCGTCCTTGAACGGAATCGTTGCCGCGACCGGCCCGAAGATCTCCTCGCGCGCGATCCTCATATCGTTGTTCACATCGGCAAACACGGTCGGTTTGACGTAGTACCCTTTTCCGTCCTCCGCTCCGCCACCAATCGTAACCCTCGCACCTTCCTTCTTGCCGACTTCGATATAGCCCTTCACGCGATCGAACTGCTCGCGCGAAACTACCGGCCCCAACCTGGTTTTCGAGTCGAGGGGATTGCCAAGGGTAAGGCGTTCGCTGGCTTTGGTAAGCTCCCCAACGAAATTTTCATAGATGTCGCGCTGCACGAAGATTCGCGTGCCGGCCGCGCACACCTGTCCGGAATTGTAGAACACCCCGTTCATGGCGTTCCGTACAGCCTGCCCCATGTCCGCGTCAGGAAAGATGATATTTGGCGACTTGCCGCCGAGTTCGAGCGAGACGCGTTTCAGATTGCCCGTCGAAGCTTGGAGGATGAGCTTTCCTACTTCGGTCGAACCGGTAAAGCTCACTTTGTCGATGTCAGGGTGCTCGGCGATGGAACTTCCCGCGCCGGGGCCGAAGCCGGTGATGATGTTGACTACGCCGTCAGGAATTCCTGCTTCCTGGATCAGTTCGCCCAGGCGAATCGCGGTGAGCGAGGTTTGCTCGGCGGGCTTCAGGATCATTGTGTTGCCGCAGGCGAGTGCAGGCGCGATTTTCGTAACCGCCATCATCAACGGAAAATTCCACGGGATGATCAGGCCGCAGACGCCGACGGGCTCGCGCAGTGTGTAGTTGAGCAACGTCGGGTCAGACGGATTGGTTTCCCCATAGATCTTGGTCGGCCATCCGGCGAAATAACGAAGGATTCCTGCGGCGCCTGCAATGTCGATCGCGCGCGCCTGCGAAACAGGCTTGCCATTGTCCAGGCTCTCGAGCTCGGCCAATTCGTCCGCATACTTGTCGATCAGCTCGGCTATCTTGAGCAAGTAGCGCGTTCGCTGATGCGGGCTGATGCTCCGCCACTTGCCTTCTTCAAAGGCTTTGCGAGCCGCTTTCACCGCCTCGTCGACGTCCGCCTTGTCTCCTTCGGCTACAAGCGCCAGCACTTCCTCGTTGGCGGGGTTAATCGTTTCGAACGTCTTGCCCGATTTGGAGGGCATCCATTGGCCGCCGATCAACAGCTTGGTCGGCGAGTGTTTCAGGAATTCCAAAACCGCGTTTACTTTTACGCCCTGCGTGGACTTTTCGATGGATGGAACTGCTGCCATTTGTCAGAATCTCCGGGATTCGAGTTCGAGGGGATCATCTCAAGCGAAGGCGGCTGTGCCGATAGCCGGAACAGCCGCCTCCGCGTCGAAGCTAGAGTTTTACGTAAACCGTTTTGATCTGCGTATAGAGATCGAGCGCGTATTTTCCGAGTTCGCGCCCGATGCCGGACTGCTTGTAGCCGCCGAAAGGTGAAATTGGATCGATGTTGTTGTAGCAGTTGACCCAGACGGTTCCTGCCTTCAACGCACGCGCAACTTTATGCGCGCGACTCACATCGTTGGTCCAGACCGCGGCAGCAAGACCGTAAGTAGTGTCGTTGCCCTGCAGTATCGCGTCGTTCTCGTCTTTGAAGGGGATGACGGAGGCCACTGGTCCGAAAATCTCTTCGCGCGCGATCCTCATGTCGTTGTTCACCCCGGTGAAGATAGTCGGGTCGACGAAAAACCCCTTGCCCTTTCCGACCGCGCCGTCAAGCGACGGCTTCGCGCCTTCCTGTTTGCCCAGCGCGAGGTAGCCTTTCACCCGGTCGAACTGCTCTTTCGAGACGAGTGGTCCGACTGTAGTTTTCGGGTCGAGTGGATCGCCCGCCTTTACGTTGGAAACGTAACGGGTCAAGGCGTCGACGAAGCGATCCTGAAAATCGCGCTGGACGAAAACGCGCGTGCCCGCACAGCACACTTGCCCGGACAACATGCAGAAGCCGAACATCGAGGTGGCCACGGCGGACTCCAGGTCGGCGTCGGCAAACACCACGTTGGGCGACTTGCCGCCAAGCTCCAATGAGACGCGCTTCAGATTTCCCGCCGACGCTTGCAGGATCAACTTGCCGACTTCGGTCGAACCGGTGAACGCCACTTTGTCGATATCGGGATGGCTGGCGATCGCGGCCCCAGCTGTCTCGCCGAATCCGGTGATGATATTGACCACGCCTTCCGGAATGCCCGCCTCGAGCACCAGCTCTCCAAGCCGTAGCGCAGTGAGCGGCGTCTGTTCGGCGGGCTTCAGGATCGAGACGTTGCCGCACGCGAGCGCTGGCGCGATCTTCCAGGCGAACATCGCGATGGGGCCGTTCCACGGAATTATCTGACCGCAAACACCTACCGGCTCGCGCAGCGTGTAGTTGAACATCGACGGGTCGGAGGGATTGGTCTCACCGTAAATCTTGGTCGCCCATCCGGCGTAGTAGCGAAACACGTCGACCGCGCCCGACACCATGGCGCGAGCCAGCGAGATCGCCATCCCGTTGTTAAGCGTCTCCAGCGTCGCCAATTCGTCGGCATGCTGCTCAATCAGATCCGCAATCTTGAGCAGATAGCGGGTCCGCTGATGCGGACCAATTTTGGGCCATTTACTATCTTCAAACGCCTTGCGGGCGGCCTTGACTGCCTCATCGACGTCGGCCTTGTCGCCCTCGGCCACCAGCGCCAGCACTTCCTCGTTGGCCGGGTTGATAGTCTCGAAGGTCTTGCCCGACTTGGACGGCACCCATTTGCCGCCGATAAGCAATTGTTTGGGCTTCCTGAGAAACCCCAGCACCGCGCTCGAGCTGACTCCGTGGGCCGCCTTTTCGATCGATGGAACTGCTGCTGCCATTTCTTTCTCCTCCGATATCGGGTGATCGCTTTGTATTATTCCGAAGCCGGCGTTTGAGCGGGCGGACTTGCCGTACTTGCCTGACTTGCAGGACTTGCAACGCTCAGAGCTTCACGTAAACCGTTTTGATTTGGGTGTAGAGGTCGATCGAGTGTCTGCCCAACTCGCGGCCAAACCCCGACTCCTTGTAGCCTCCGAAGGGCGAAATCGGATCGATGATTCCGTAACAGTTCACCCACACCGATCCCGCCTTGAGCGCGCGCGCCACCTTGTGCGCCCGGCCGACGTCCTGCGTCCATACTCCGGCGCCCAAACCGTAGGTTGTGTCGTTGCCCTGCAGGACGGCGTCGTGTTCGTCTTTGAACGGAATCAGCACGGCGACCGGGCCGAAGATCTCCTCGCGCGCGATCCTCATCTCGTTTTTGACGTCGGTGTAAATCGTCGGCTTGACGAAATAGCCTTTCTCTTGCGGACCGCGTTCGCCGCCCGCCTTCGCTCGCGCGCCTTCGTCGTGCGCAAGCTTGAGATAACCGAGCACGCGCTCATGCTGTTCGCTCGACACCAGCGGGCCCATCGTGGTCGCCGGATTGAGCGGCTGACCTAGATTGATCTCGTTTGCCTTGGCCGAGATGCGCTCGGCGAACTCGTCGTAGATTCGTTCCTGCACAAACATCCGGGTCGCCGCGCAACAGACCTGTCCCTGGTTGCGAAACACGCCGGTCGCCGACAATGCCACCGCCTGCTCCATCGGCGCGTCCGGGAAAATAACGTTGGGCGACTTGCCCCCGAGTTCCAGCGATACGCGCTTGAGATTGCCGGTCGAAGCCTGAAGGATGAGCTTCCCGACCTCGGTCGAACCGGTGAACGCGACCTTGTCGATATCCGGATGCGCCGCGATCGCGCCGCCGGCGGTGGGACCGAAACCGGTTACTATATTGACTACTCCGTCAGGCACGCCCGCGTCGCAGACCAATTCTCCGATTCTTACGGCGGGAAGCGGGGTCTGTTCGGCCGGTTTCAAAACCAGGGTATTACCGAAAGCCATGGCCGGCGCGATTTTCCAACTGATTGTGGCGAGCGGGCCGTTCCACGGAATAATTTGCCCGCAAACGCCGATCGGCTCACGCAGCGTGTAGTTGAACATGCCGGGATCCGAGGGATTGGTCTCGCCGTAGAACTTGGTCGCCCAACCTGCGTAGTAGCGGAATGTGTCGACAGTTCGGCCGACTTCGATGATTGCTTCGCCGATCGGCTTGCCGTTGTCGAGCGTTACCAGCTCGGCCAGCTCGTCGGTATGGTTTTCAATCAGATCAGCGATAGTGAACAGATAACGCGCGCGCTGGTGCGGCCCCATGGAATGCCATTTGCCGCTCTCGAAAGCCTTGCGCGCGGCCTTTACGGCTTGGTCCACGTCAGCCTTGTCGCCCTCCGCAACCCGGCCGAGAACTTCTTCATTGGCCGGATTGATCGTCTCGAAGGTCTTGCCTGATTTCGCGGCAACCCACTTGCCGTCGATCAGAAGTTTCTTGGGCGAATCTTTCAAAAACTTGCGTGCTGCGGCAGTCGCTCCTGCCGCGGCGCTTTCGATTGATGGGACCGCTGCCGCCATTACTTGAGCTCTCCTTCAAAGTCCTGAGCTAAGACTCGATACGTGCGGGCTCTTAGCCCATTCGCGTTGTGTCGTACACACAAAGCCGCCCCACTTCGCGAGCGAAGCGGCGCGAGGTCAGCGCGTCCAGCATTCGACTCTCGTCGCGCTGAATCTACGTCTGCCATGATACGGGCAAAACGCTCGTATCATGGCATATGGCCGCGAGCGCGGTAAAGCGAAGAAAAATAGTTTGGAAAAATAGTTCGGGCGAGATGAAGGGCGCTATCGGATTACTCTTCCACCTTCCGCGCAAGTTCAACCCCGAACTGTTCGGCAGCGTTACCGCCTAACATGCGCGCGAGAATGGATTCGTCAACCCGAGCGCGCGTGAGCGTTTCGATCGCCTCGATCGCGCTGGTGGTATCGTGATGCGGATAACGAGATCCCCAAACGACCTTTTCAGCGAAGTCGTCTGGCAGTTTCTGAATCAGGCGCTCTTCGGCATCGAAACCAAGCATCACCCGACCTTCTTTCCACAACTCCTCGGTGTCTGTGCGAACAGGGTAATAATGGAGCAGCGGGACCGTGCGGGTCGAAGCCTCCATCTTCTCGAGCACTTCCTCCATCCATGAGGCCTTGCCGTGTGCCACCACCACTTTCATTTTGGGGTAGCGCTGCATCACTGTGAAACCGATCAAAGTCGATGCGACAAACATATGGTTGTCGAGCCAGTACGATAGAATTGGAGCGATCGGATGACCCAGCGGCGGTGATGCGACGAAAGTGAAACCCTGATCTCCGCCACCTCCGGCATGTGGCCCGCCTCCCGCGTCAGCAATGATGGACCGCTGATTCAATCGGCCCTTTACCTTCTCAAAAAACTGTCCGTGCGACGTCCATTCGGGATTCCACAATCCGGTCGTGGAATGCACCGCCGCAGTAATCCCGAGGCTTTCCAGCTCGGCCCACAGAGGATCATAGTAGGGATGAGTGAAATAGTGCCCTTCGATAAACATCGGCCGGATGAAGGCGCCGCGGAAGCATGGAATCTTGGCGATGCGGCGAAGCTCCTCTACCGTGTAATCCATGTTCTGGAGCGGGATCATAGCCGCTGCAAACAGTCGCTCTGGCGCGGTGCTGCAGAAGTCCGTGATCCAGGCGTTGTACGCGCGGGCAAGCGCATACGCCACGTCCGGATCTTCAACCAGGTGAAACCCCTCGGCAAACCAGGTCGGATAGAGAAAGGCCTGGTCGATACCCATCGCGTCCATATCGCTCAGGCGGGCCTCAGCGTTTGAAGCCCCTTCGGACATCGGATGGCGCCGGCGCGGATCGAGTTCGCCGACTTCGTCCCAAGTCATCCCGGGCCGCCAGATCGCATGGCGCGGGATATTTGAGTTCATCGTATCCCGGAAAACCTTGCCATTAACCTTCAGATAGGAACCGAGCTTCCCTTCTTCGCGCCAGAGAGCATGTTTGCCTAAAGTGCGGTATTCGGGTTCCAGGTACTTAGTCCAAAGTTCCGGCGGTTCCACGACGTGAGAATCGCCATCAAAGACCGGGAAGCGCCTGTTGGCCATGACTGATTATCCTTTTCGATTTAGCGGGTGCCGCCGACGCCCGGGGAGAATTCGGCTCGGGTCCGCAGAACGGAGGCCTCCGGTTTGAGCGATGCCTTCACCTCCTCCTCCGTTGGCCACCAATCGGGTCGTTCGATCTCGGTTACCCTGTCACGGATGAAGTTTTTCGGCGTCTCGATTCTATAAAGCTTGCGTGCGTTCTCACCCAGGAACTTCGCCTGATACTTCTCCGGAAGCTCGCACTTGCGCATGGTCTCGATCGCCCGCCACACGTCGTCGCCATCGTGATGATAGACGTCGGACGACCATGCCAGGATATTCTCGTAAAACTCCGGCAAGCGCGAAGGCGGTGCTTCGTCGCCCTCGAAGCCGGTGACGCAATGCTCGAAAAAGGTCTCGCGCGGGAGACGCTTGAGAGGCGGCAATTGGCGATCATTGCGGTAGAGCCGATAGTGCTTGTCGCACTCGTCCAGCACAAAGCTCAACCATGTCGAGGAGGCTTCGAAAACCGCAGCCCTCAGCTTTGAGTAGCGTTCAAAGAAGCCCGACATCAGCACCATCGCTACCCATAGTGAGGCCTCCGCCTGGAAATCCTGCACGTTTATCAGGAAGGAGTGAGGCAGGCCTGCCGTTGAAGCGGAGAGCGCGATTAGTTCTGCGCCCGAATGCTGCTCGGTGTACCCGGGCGGCTTCAGTGATCCGAAAGCCGGGAACGGATGCATCCCGTACACCACACCCGTTTCTTCCATCGCGCGCCACACGCGGTCGTACTTGGGCTGAATCGGATAATTGCCCATCGCATCGATTGGCCGGACCAGCCCGACCCGGCACCCCTTGGCCGCGACGCGATAAATCTCCTGCTGGGCGAATTTGGGATCTTGCATCGGCAACATCGCCGCGAAGAACAGACGCTCCGGATTCTCCTGGCAATATTCATACGCCCAGTCGTTGTACGCCTTGCACATCGCCTTGGCGCCAACCGCGTTTTGCAGCCATGGATAGGTATCGATGTCGGTTGGAATAATCATCACCTGATCGATGCCCTGAACGTCCATGTCTCTGAGGCGCGGCTTGGGCTCGTACGATCCCTTGTGATCGAGATAGTCCGCCTGTTCCGCGGTTAGCGCGGTGTCACGCTTGAGATTGCGTACGTTCAACGCACGCTGGATATCGTGCTTGAGGCCCGGTCCGGCCAGGGAAAGTACATTTACCATCCCAGGCGAGCCATGGATTCGCTGCGATCCGAGTCCACTTCCGGCCTTGCCATTGACGATTAGCTGGTCGCTCTCGGGGTCGAACCAGATCGTGTTCTTGAGCGCTTCGAGCTCGTCCTTGGTAAGCCAGTCCTTGGCGCGCTCCCACAGCCACGGTGGCTCCGTGACATGAGCGTCGCAGTCGAAGATCGGAAAATTCTTTGCCATCGGTGCGAATTTCTGAACTGGCATGACCGCCTCCGTTGTTGTTCACCGACTCACGCAGTATTGGCTGGATAGCCCTAGATAGTCTCCAGCCAGACGTCTGGCATGGTGACCGCCCCGTGCCGGGCGAAAATCGTATCGATCTCCTTCATGTCAGCATCGGATATCGACCAACCCAACGCGCCGACATTGTCGTCGACTTCCTTGGGACTCCGGCATCCGACCAGTGCGGTGCTGATTATCGGGTTTGACAGCGTCCACCGCAGAGCTAGTTGCGGCATGCTCTTGCCGTAGCGCGTCGCTACCGCTTTCAGTTCTTCAACCGCCCGCAAATTCTTGAGGAAATGCTCAGGACCAAACAGATGCTGAAAGAGGTTCAGGTTCATCAATTGTCCGCGTTTCGCGCGCCAGTCACCTTTTTCGAAGGCCTTCTCCTCGCTGAGCGTGCCGGTCAGCATTCCATAGGCCAGCGATCCGTATGCCATCACTCCGATCTTGTTCTCCTGGCAGTAAGGGAAAATCTCGGTCTGCATCCGGCGGTCGAACATATTCCAGCAGTACTGCACCACGTCGACACGGCGCGCGGCCATGCAAGTTTTGATTTCGTCAAGCTTGAAGTTCGAGAGCCCGACCGCGCGGACTTTGCCCTGCTTCACGAGGTCGTCGAGCGCGCGCATCGGTTCTTCGAAAGGCACCGTCCGATCGGGCCAGTGGATCAGGTAAGCATCGACGTAATCGGTGTTGAGCGCCTTGAGGCTCTTCTCAATCGACTCCATCACGCGCTGGCGCGAGCTGTCGCGGTAGTTCGGCTTATCCGGATATCCGACCCCGACTTTTGTCGTGATCACGGCCTCTTTGCGCCGCGATCCAAGCGCTTTGGCCAGCGATTTTTCCGAGGCACCCATGCCATACGCCTCGGCGGTATCGAAACTGTTGAATCCAACGTCGAGCGCCCGATTGATTGCTTTGACGAACTCGGTTTCTTCGATACTTCCGTAGCCGCCGCCGATTTCCCAGCAGCCGAAACCTATCGCGGAGATTTTGATGCCAGTTTGACCGAATGGACGGTATTCCATGTGTCTGTCTCCTTTGTCAGCCCACGACCGAGCACCCGCGCTTAAAGCCATTCGGACCGAAACCTCAGATATCGGTTCTGAATTCAGGTTCGCACCGATAACCGTCGTCTTGCAAACGCAAAACGATAGAGCGGTACCCTGATTCCGGCATCAAACGTTCCGATTATCGGGCGAACCTGTGGCGTCCGCTCCACCTCGTTCGGACCCGAGGCATTGCGGTGCGGAGACCGGGCGAAATGGCCTCCGGGCTGGAAGACCGAAAACCTCTATGATTTGATTGGCCGCCGAATTAGCGGCGCAAAATGCTCGTATGGCAGTCAAAGATCGGACTGCCGCGGTTGCTGGATTTACCCGTGGCAGTCATCACCGTCGCGTAGATGCTTGATTTTCTTATTCGCTGCTTTCGAGAGCCCTGTCAAAGACGGCTTCTGTATCCGAATCTTCCAATAACGGCGCTTTTGCCAGGTAACTGAGCTGATCGCTATCTGAAGGGACAATGCCTTCTTCGGCTAACCGTGCCCGAATAAAGTTGTCCGCGCGTTCCAGCCAGTCGCGAACCTTATCTTCGGTGGTGTTCAGAACTCGAGCGACGGTCGCTAGCGGCATGTCTTCAACCCGCGCAAGAATTATAGCTCTGCGCCATGCGGCAGGCAGATTCGCGAGGATCGAGGCAAAGCGTTGCCGCATTTCATCGCGAATCACGACCTCCTCCGGATTGGAGGAACGATCGGCGGCCAAGTCCTCGACTTTGGTCGCCTCGTCCGGCTGAAAGAAGTCGTGAAAGGTCTCGTCAATTTCGATATCCGTGGGCTCGCGCGGAGGCAGTCCCTCCAGCGAAAGCGTTCGACGCCGTGTCCGATCGCGCGCTGCCTCCTCCTTCGCCACGTCAATGACGAGTCTGGACAGCTTGCACGCTACGTCCAGTGGCTCTTTGTTAATAAGTAGATCCGGATCACTATAGGCGCGTGCCAAGACCTCGTCCATCAAGTCGTCCGCCGATGGGTAGTCAGACATGAGCTGGCCGCGGGCGCGTAAATGGTCTATTTCAAACCTTGCAAGGCGTCGTAGCTTGGACAGGTGAGGCCGTATCGCTTGTCTGAAGCTCATTCGCTCTTCTGCCGGGCGTTTGGACACTGCCGCTCTCAAGCGACGCAACTGTTTGTGTTCCATTGAATCGACCAATCCTTGACTTGCGGACAAATCCGCATTCGTGGGCGCAGGCGCCTCGGTCATACGACCGCTGCGCCCTTGCGACCGCTTCGCCCTTGTCACCGTGCGTACACGCAAGCGCCGACGATGCTTCAGTCCACGTTATCTTTTGAGACGAAGCCGTTTTGTCCTTTCATCGGTCCATCAACGATCTCTACTATGGCACCGCTGTCATCGCTGGATATGATGACGACCGGCGTCTGATCAGCTACTTGTTCTGCGCGGACACCCTCCGGCTGATGCGAGGCCTTCTGGTATGTCGCTTCATCGGCATAGAGCGGCACTGAGTGCTTATCGCCTGCGGCTACAAGTTTGTGGTTTGCCGCAGATCGTTGGCAGCCGATTGCCGCGATGGCGATGGCCCCGGCTAGCGTGAAAACAAGTCTTAAATGTCGAGTCATTTTTCGATCCTCCTAAATTAAAAGCCAATAGGCGTTTGAGTCGTCTCGCGGACATCGCCAAGACTCCAGCGATGGGACTTTAATCAGCAAAAAACTGGCCATTTGATCTGATTGCTGAGCGGGCGTCCGACGCGATGGTCAGTCACTAATATTCGCGCGAAACCCACAGGACGCATTACGTAGCGTGTGGTGATTGCTGCCTCGCGGGTGAGGCAGAAGCCACACCTTGCAGTCACTCGCCAGCGTTTATATCGACTGGAATCGCGAGCCTTGAGCGGGGGGCACACCTGGTCCGCGTAACTGCAAAGAAAAGGCGAGATTCGGCTGAGTTAAGACTCGCTGATGACCTGCGCGTGGTTGAAAAAAGCTACCAATAAAACTCCGCCGATAGTGTTGCCTATCGCGGTAGGAACCAGAAAGGCGGCAAAGCCGCTCCATGAAAACATGCCGGTCGCGATCAGGTAGACTCCATCGACCGACGACACGACCACGTGGGGCAGTTCTCCGAGTGCGACGAGGTAAGTCATGAAGATGATGATCGCGGGCCGGGACGAATCTGACGCCGGCATCATCCATACCATCGTCGCGATGATCCACCCCGCGAACAATCCACGGAGCAGTACTGTAAGCCATCTTCCTTTTACAGTAAGCATGGCTACTTCCGTCAACGCAGTACGAACTTCCGGACTGAAAACATCGGTTCTAGCGATCACCCACGCGATCATTCCCGCGCCGAGTACATTCGCGACCAGCACGACGCTCCATAAGCGAAGCACAGCCCAAAAGGTTTTTCGGTCTCGATTTGTAAGCAGCGGAAGCATGACAGTCAGGGTATTTTCGGTGTAAAGATGCTGGCGGCCAAGAATTACCACAAGGAAACCAACCGTATAGCCTAAATCGGTAATCAGTGGGCGCCATTGGGTATCCGGCAGACGAGAATATAAGAGTCCCATAGCGGCCAGCGAAAAACCCATTGAAAGGCCGGCTGCCATGCCAGACCACATCAAAGCGCTCGCCGGCCGCAGCAGCTCCGCTTCACCTTCGGTACGAATTGCCTCGTGGATTACCGCTGCTCGTAACGCGGTGCGTTCTTCCGCTATGCGCTTTTCCGACTCGGTAAGTTCTCCAGCTGAATCACCGATTTGGTCTTGGTCTGTAGGCATCCCAGCACTACCGTCTTAGGCGATGCTATCTCGCGCGACTGCGATCGCGGCCTGGCCGAGACTAATCCCGCCGTCGTTGGTCGGGACATTGTGATGGATGAGCACACGAAAGTCTCGTTCGTTGAGCGTCCGAACCGTTCGGTCGAGAAGGAGCATGTTCTGAAAGACTCCGCCGCTGAGGGCTACCATGTTGTGTCCGGCACGCGAGCGAACGATCCCGCACGTCTCGGCGATCATTTGTGCGAGCGTATTGTTGAATCGAGCGGCAATTATGCCTATTGGTACGTTGTCGCGAAGGTCTTCGACAACGGCACGGACTAAATCGGTTCCACGGAGCAGCAACACCTCCGCGGGATCAGAATTGACCGCGTAAAAAGAGGTCTCGGACGCAATCGCGTGCTGCTCGAGCTCGACCGCCGCCTGCCCTTCATAATCGATAGAATCGCGAATACCTAGTATCGCCGCAACTGCATCGAATAGCCGTCCCACGCTCGAGGTTACCGGCGAATTAATCGACGCACGAGCAAGCTGTACTACCTTGCGCCAGCGCATTGAATTGCGCTGAAACGCCTCCAACCATTCCGGAACGGAATCCCCAAAGAGCAGATCAAGGTAGGAGGCCGCCATCCGCCACGGCTGTTTGATTGCGGCGGCACCGCCAGGCATCGAAACGGTCTCGAAATGACCCACTCGCTTGAAGCGTTTTAGATCGGCAACAAGAAATTCGCCGCCCCAAAAGGTCGAATCGACCCCGTAGCCGAGTCCGTCCAGGGCCACACCTATCGCCGGTCCCTGCTCCTGATTGTCGGCCAGGCATGAAGCGACATGCGCGTGGTGATGTTGAATGCCAATCAGTTGGACGCCCTCGCGCTCCATCGCGTACTTGGTGGAGAGATACTCAGGATGCAGATCGTGCGCGACCACCTGCGGTTCGATTCCGAACAGGCTGCGAAAATGATCGATGCCATCGACGTAAGCCCGCAAGGTTTCGTAGTTTTCCAGATCGCCAATGTGATGCGACACAAAGGCACGGTTGCCCTTCACCAGGCAAAACGTGCTTTTCAATTCGGCGCCGCAGGCAAGAATCGGACGGCGGGCACTGAGCGGCATCACCAGCGGCTGAGGAGCGTAGCCGCGGGACCGCCGAATCAAATACTCGCGCCCGCGAACCAGTCGAATGACGGAGTCATCGGTGCGGATGTGAATCGGTCGGTCGTGGATCAGAAAGCAATCCGCGATAGCGCCCAGCCGCTCAGCGGCGTCGGCGTCCAGGTAAGCGATGGGTTCATCGGAAACGTTTCCACTGGTGAGTACGAGCGGCCGGGCGAGCTCCGCGCACAGCAGATGATGGATCGGCGTGTACGGCAGCATGAGTCCGATGTCGCGATTGGCGGGAGCTACCGACGGCGCAAGATTTGTATCCGAGATGCGGCGCAGCAGCACGATCGGCCGCCGCGCACTCATTATCGATTGTTCTTCGGCCCCATGGATTTCGGCTAGTTCACGTGCCGCGGCTATGTCGCGCACCATCACCGCGAACGGCTTGTGCTCGCGATACTTACGCCCGCGTAGCGCGGCGACTGCGCTTTCATTAGTGGCGTCCGCCGCAAGATGAAATCCGCCGAGTCCCTTGACCGCAACTATCTCCCCGGATCGCAACCGCTCGGCGGCAGCCCGAAGCGGATCTCCGGCAACGGAACTCCCGCCGCTATCGATCAGCCGTAACACCGGGCCGCATCGCGGACACGACACCGGCTGCGCATGAAATCTCCGGTTCAGCGGATCGCTATATTCGCGAACGCACTCGAGACACATCGCGAAGCGCGCCATGGTGGTGAGCGGGCGGTCGTACGGCACACCAGTCACAATTGTGAAGCGCGGGCCGCAGTTGGTGCAGTTGTTGAACGGGTAGCGAAAACGGCGATCGGTGCGGCTAAAAATCTCCTGCACACAATCGTCGCAGGTGGCGATGTCCGGTGCGATCAAAACGTCGCGATCGCCCGCGCCGTCGCTTTCGTTTATCTCGAACCGGCCGTCACCGGCCAAAGGGATCGCCAGGCTCTCGATTCGCTCTATAGCCGCGAGCGGCGGCGCTTCCGACTGCAGCTTGCCAATAAACTCGTAAAGTCGATCCTGCGCCCCCTCGACTTCGATCACGACGCCGCGCGAATCGTTGCGCACAAAGCCCGACAGCATGATCCGCCCGGCGAGCGAATGCACAAAAGGGCGAAAGCCGACTCCCTGCACGATACCGTCGACGCGGATGCGCACCCGCGCTCGTCGATTGGCCCGCGCAGAATCGATTTCCGCGTCCATCGTCGTCAGGGCGAGGTTCGTAATTTCGGAGGAATCATTTCCGCAAGTGGGAACACTTCGTACCGTGCGACGTTATAGACCGGCGACCGCGCGAGCAGCATATCCAACTCTTCGTTGGAGTCGACCTCGTATATCCAGGCGCCCCCATGCGCTCCCGGAATATGGTAGCGCGAGAGAACTTTGTGGCTTTCCTCCAGTGGCTTGGCGTAGTCAGCCATTTTAAGGACCGCATCGACGACGCCGCGCGACATCAGCGCAATCTCGATTCGCCACATGACCAGGAATTTCATCGGCGTCCTATTCTTCCTCCGCTCCCGAATTCGAACGTGTCATGGACATTCTGTCCCAATCGAATTCGGCGTCCTCACTCGCAAGCCCGTCGTCATCCATAGGCGGACCGCCGGTATAGCGATTAAGTAGTTCCATTTGCGTTCGAGCGCGCTCTCTGTCGATGCACTCGATCGCGAATCCGGACTGAATCAGTACCCAGTCACCGGGGGACGGCCGATCCGCGAGAATGCCGAGATTGATCTTGCGCGTAACACCGGCGACTTCGATCTCGCCGAGATCGCGATGTTCCGTGTCGAGCGAAATGATTCGCCCCGGAATTCCCAGGCACATTGGTTTTTCCAGTCCCGTCGTCAGCAGATGCGCGGCAACGGATCGCCAATCAACAGATCCAGAATTCGAGTGCCGCCAAAGCATGTCTTCAACAGCACAATCCCCGCCGGATCGGCTTTTACCCGGCCAATGATGCTCGCACCGTCGCCGTAGGGCCCCGAGCGAATCGCCGTCAGGGCTGCTTGTGCGGATTCGTCACCGACGATTGCGACCAGCCTGCCTTCGCAGGCGACGTGAAGCGGATCGATTCCCAGAAGTTCACACGCGCCGGCTACTTCTTGACGAATCGGCACAGCGGATTCATCGACTATAATAGCCACTCCCGAAGCCGCCGCGATTTCGTTGAGTACAGTCGCGACGCCTCCTCTGGTCGCGTCACGCATGCATCGCACCTGCGGTGCCGCATCGAGGATCCGCTCCACCAGCGCGGCCAGCGGCGCCGTATCCGATCCTATATCGGCTTCGATTTCGAGCTCGCCGCGCGCCAACATGATCGTGATCCCGTGCTCTCCGATCGGCCCCGACACAATCACCGCGTCGCCCGGGCGGCAGCTTGCGGCGCTGAGGTTCACGGGTCGGTCGATCACGCCGATGCCTGAGGTATTGATGAAGCAGCCGTCGCCTTTTCCTTTTTGCACCACCTTGGTGTCGCCGGTGACGATTTGGATGCCGACGGCCTGGGCTGCGGATTTCATCGAGGTGACGATGCGGCTCAGATCACCAATCGGAAATCCCTCCTCGAGGATGAACCCTGCCGACAGGTAGAGCGGGCGCGCTCCGCCCACCGCAAGGTCGTTCACCGTTCCATTGACCGCGAGGTCGCCGATATTTCCGCCAGGAAAAAACAATGGCGAGACCACGAACGAATCGGTCGTGAAGGCAAGCCGTGCGTCCCCCACTTGCAGCACCGCTTGATCTTCCATCGCCTCAAGGATCGGATTGCGAAAGCCTTCGAGGAACATCGCCTCGATTAGCGAGTGCGTCGCTTTGCCGCCGGCTCCGTGCGCGAGCGTGATACGGTCCTCGCGGATGCGTGCCTTCCTGGTCCTGGCACCCTCGAGCCGAGCGAGGACGTCGCGCTCCGTGATGCTGCGTAAATCTTTGGCGGCGTGATTATGATTTGCGGAGTTTTCGCGAATTGCATCCTCTGCCCAATCCGCGGACAGAGAATTCGCATCGATGGTGTTTACCTTATGCATCATGGGTTAACCGGGTTCGTATCATTCGCGGCGTAGCGAATTCTCTCGCGGGTAAACCGGCCGTAGTTGTAATACGCGGCACACGCGCCTTCCGACGACACCATGCAGGTACCGATCGGCGTTTCAGGGGTGCACGCGGTTCCGAACACTTTACACTGCCACGGCTTCAGGACGCCTTTGAGAACCTCACCGCATTGGCATGCCTTCGGATCGGCGACGCGCATTCCCGGCAACTCAAAGATTCGCTCGGCGTCATACGCGGCGTAAGCTGCGCGCAAGGTGAGCGCTGAATGCGAGATGAAACCGAGACCACGCCACTCGAAGAAGGGCCGCAGCTCCATGGTCTCGCTCAAAGCTTTGAGCGCGCGGGAATTGCCGTTCCAGGTGACGGCACGCGTGTACTGATTTTCAACTTCGGCGCGCCCGTCCGTTAGCTGTTTGAGGATCATGTAAATCGACTGCAAGATGTCGAGCGGTTCGAATCCGCCGACCACGATCGGCTTGCCATAGTTGCGCGCGATGAACTCATAAGGACGGCATCCGATTATCGTCGAGACGTGACCAGGCCCGATGAAGCCGCTAAGGCGCAGGTCGGGCGAATCGAGGATCGCCTTGATCGCCGGAATGATAGTCACGTGATTACAGAAGATCGAAAAGTTTTCGATCCTCTCGGCTTTCGCGCGCAGTAGAGTGACCGCCGTCGACGGCGCCGTGGTTTCGAAGCCGATCGCGAAGAACACCACGCGCTTACCCGAATTGCGTCGCGCGATACTCAGTGCGTCGAGCGGTGAATAGACTATCCGGATGTCCGCGCCGCGCGCCTTCGCGTCGAGAAACGATCCGCGTCCGCCGGGCACCCTCATCATATCGCCGAACGACGTGAAAATCACATCTTTCTGCTCGGCGATAAAGATGGCGTCGTCCAGACGGCCCATCGGGATCACACAGACTGGGCATCCGGGGCCGTGAACCAATGTAATATTCGGCGGCAGGTAATCTTCAAGTCCGTGCTTGTAGATGGTGTGAGTATGCCCACCGCACACTTCCATGATTTGATAGGGTTGGTTTCCCGCAAGCTCCGCGATTTGGGCGGCGAGCCGATGCGCCAGCGGCTCGGAACGGAATTCGTCGACAAATTTCATCATGCTTCACTCGCCGGGTCGAGAAACGCCTGTGTCAGTTCCCAGAGCATCTGGTAGATGGTGGTTTGGACTTCCTGGATACGATGTACGGAGAGCGAGGGCACTACGAACAGGAAATCTACCGTGCCGGCTTCGGCCATTCTTCCGCCATCGTAACCAGCGATTCCGATAGTCATCATTCCGAGGCGATTTGCCGCCTCGAAAGCATGTAGGAGGTTGCGGGAATTGCCACTCGTTGAAAGGCCGAGCGCGATATCGCCGCGGCGCCCCAGCGCAGAGAGTTGGCGCGCGAATACCATTTCGAATCCGATGTCGTTGCCGAGCGCCGTGATAACGGCGATATCTGCTGCGAGCGAAATCGCCGGTAACGGCAGCTCGCTCGCTGGATTAAGAAACAAATGTGTAACCGCGTGCGCGTCGGTCGCGCTGCCGCCATTGCCGAAGGAGAGAAGCCGGGCCCCAGCGGCGAACGCACAAGCCATCGCTTCTCCACAATCGAGCATCCGATCGGATAACGCCGTAATAGTGGATTCGCGAAGAGATATTATTTCGCGGGCCTTGTGCGCGGTCGAAGCGCCCACCTCGGCGAGGATCTTTTCAACATCATCCGCTTTCGCATAAAGGAACGGATACAACTGCTCGAGTCCCCCCGTGCCGTCCTTTTCGCCGTTGCCGTTCATATGACCAGCTTCGCAATCGCTTCGCGCGCGTGCACCAGAATCGAATCGCCCGGCTGGGTATCGACCAGCGCAATACTTACGACTTCGATTTCGTCGCCAATTTCCACCCGCGCGAGATCGTTATCGAGCATCTCGATCACGCGAGCTTCGATCGCGAGGTCCGAGCAGGTAATGCATACCTGGTCGTGAGATTCGGGCGTTTTCGGAACCACACGCATTAGTTTCAGAACCTCATTGGGCGAAGCTGGGGCCGAAAACACCCGGATGCTCGAAGAACACGTGAACCAGCTCCCACAAGATGTGGTAAGTCGTCACCTGGATTTCCTTTGCGATCATTCGGCTGTCAGTAGGTGCGATGAATTCAAAATCGATCGCCGAGCCGCCGCCGGAATGCTCGCTGGCGGTCATCGCGATCGTCAAAAGATTCCGCTCCCGCGCCGCCCGCAGCGCGCGCAAGACGCTTGCCGACAGTTCGCCCGAATCAATGCCAAGGGCGATATCCTCGGGCGCAGCAAGATGGTGGATCTGATACACGAACGCATCGTCGAAGCCGCGCGTGCTGGCGACACCGGTGATAGTGGCGACGTCGTTAGTGAGTGCGATCGCGGGAAGCGTACGTTTGCCGACGATTACCGGATGAAGGAATTCCACCGCGACGTGTTGCGCGTCGGCGCTCGATGAACCCGCGCCGAATACGATCAGCTTGCCTCCGCGATGAAACCGCTCGGACATCGCATGACAAGCGCGAGCCACTCGTTCCGCATCGCGCGTGAGCAAGTGCCCGGCCTCAGATCGGCATCCGAGCGAACGGATCAGGCGTTTGCGCGCCCTGTCGCGGCCGTCGCTAGTGCTCGCGCTTTGATAGAGAATGCTGGCCACTAGCCAATCTCGCTTTTCTCGAGGGCGCGAAGCTCGTCCGAATACGCGCTATCCATTCCGTTCAGGAGCTTGAGCGTGGCCTCGGCTTCCCGTTCATCGATTTTGCAGAGCGCAAACCCGACGTGAATCAGCACCCAGTTGCCGACTTCGACCGGCGAGGATTGGTCCTCGAGCAGTTGAATCGAAACGTTGCGTCTCACGCCGCCGACTTCGGCCTTGGCGATCGCCCGATCGGCGTCGACGATTTCGATTATTTTCCCAGGTATTCCAAGGCACATCGCGAATCATCTCCTTGCCCCACCCAACCCGCGCGCTTGGGCATCATGCGCGCCCGGACTTTAACCGAAGCATGCCGAAGCGCTCGCCGCTCTACATCCGGCTGATGCGCACGTAGCGCGCAATATCCGGAAGAGAGATTACGACGAGCACTCCAACGACGACGGCCACGGCGACTAATATGCCAATGACACAGGACATCACGCCTCCTTGTGAGTTCCCATTTCACCTGCGGAAGAAACGGAAACGCTAGCCACCCGTCCTCCAACAATCTCGAGCACCGCGCGGATCGCATTGGGAATCGCGCGGCTCACGGGTTCGGACAATCCAATCTTCTCGCCGAAGTCGGCGGGCTCGCATCCGACAATCAGAACACGCGGCGGCATGCTGCCTCCCAGGGTGCGAACCATGGCGAATACATTATCGAGAACCATGTCATGCGAGTCGGACACCGAACCGCAACTGACGCCTTCGAGATCCGGCTCGATGACGTAAATCGTTCCCGGCGCGGCACCGCGAGAAACCGTATCGACAATGATTGCCAGGTCATAGCCGGCGATAAGCTCGTAAGCGAGATGAACTCCGCGAATGCCGAAATCCATGACCCTGACATCGGTGGACCAGACTTGGCAGGCGAGGCGGCCCGAGACCTGCACACCAAATCCGTCGTCGCCAAGAAAAATATTACCCACGCCGGCGATGAGCACTCGATTCATGAGGCGCTCTCCGCCAGCGGTTCGAGCTCATCGGGCGAGAAATAGAGATAACGCCCTTGAGCTTGATAGAGATCAGCCGCCGGATCATCCTCGAGCGTCACGGCGACGTAGTTGCGATTCTCGACATCCACGAAAACGCCTTCCACCATGCCGACACGGCCCTCCAGAAACATGTCTTGCGCATCGGCGCGGCGCGCTCCCGGACACAGTCGCACGCGACACCCCTTGCGCACCGACACGCCATTAACCTCGACGCTGTCGGTTTCGGGCGATACCGAGGAGTCGACGCCCGGATCCCACCAAGGCGCATCGGTAGAAAGCGCCGGCGAACCCACTGCGCGCAGAGCTCCATGCAATTTGTCGAGCATCTCGGTCGGCATCGCCTCGGCGCGGTCAATAATCGCCGCGGCTCTGTCATCAGTGGCGCGCGCTTCGCGCTTTTCCTGATTCGTCAGCGTCATCGTGCGCAACGTGAGAATTTCGTCGATTTCGGTTCCATCGAACAGGTCGCCGGGGCTCTCCGGGGCGATCGCCGGATAGTCCTGGAGAATGATGGGTGACGACAGCAGCATGTCCCCAGTGCCGCTTTCGCCAACCAGCACCGGCCAGGTGCGGACGTTGCAGCATTGCGCTGCGGCCGCACGCGCATAGTCGGGCGGATCGGTGAGCGATACGAAATTCCCATCCGCTATCGCCAGCAGCGTATGCGCTCCGATAAATGAGCCGCGCAATGCTTCGTCTCGTCCCGATCCGAGTTCCGGCCACGAAGTCTCATTCTCGATTCTGATAGTCAGCTTGGCGAGTCGATCGACGGCAAGTGTCGCAAATCGAATCACGCCGTTCAGAGCGAGCATCTCTCTAACGATTCGTGCGACAACGCTCCCGTGCAAATTCCGTATCGGCTCGATGGCAAGCGCGGCAGGGAATTCGAGACGAATTTCACGTTCCGGCGCTTCTGCGCTGATCGGAAATTCGAAATCCACTTCTCGCTCGATCCCCTCATCCCACGAGGCAAACAGCTTTCCATCGATATCGAGCGATTCCACCGCTCGAAATGAATTACCGTTGGCTTCTTCAACCGTTCGATGTTGCATTTGGAGGAAGCGAACTTTTCCGGAGACCCGCGCATCCGGATGGGCCTCGGCAATGCATTCGGTGCTCATCCACCACTGCTCGCATCCGCCGGAGTGGCTCCACTGGCGCGGCGCCAGTATGCCGAACTGGAAACGCAACCGATTCTTGCTGGCGGAGGCTCGATATGGATAGAGGACGTATCCTTCATAGAGCACGGCGTCGGCGATCTTTTTGGCGCTCTCGAAGCTCATCGCGCCCCGCCTTCACCATCGGTAAGAAGAACGTCAAAGACCTGGTCCCAACTGGCAAGGGCGAGCGTGGTCTTGATCCGCATCAGCTTGTCGAGCGTATCGCGCCGAAGCCGCAACCATCCGGCGTTCGGATAGTAGAGGTCCATCATCTCGCGCCATGCGCTGACAGGCATCCGATACGACACGTTCGCATTCCAAGGCACCTGACTGACCTGGAAGCCGCTGCCGTTACGGGCGAAAACGGTTCCACTGAACAGGAGCAACAGCGGAATCTCGCCGTCGTCGAGTGAATGAAAATATTTGGCGGCGGCGACCTCGAGGTCGTAGGTGCATGGCACCGGCAGTTCGACCATTTCAGAGCGATCGAACGCAGGCGTCAGATGAGAGACGTTGGTCCACAAAAAGGGCTTCAGGGTATCGCCCCATCGCGGGGTGTGACCAAACAACTCCTCGAGCCGGCGCTCTTCCGCGTCGGAATATCCGCGGCGATTTGGCTCGATTCGAATCTGGCACCGCAGCGCTATCGTATGGATCGGAGGGCCGCTCTCCTGGACGACACGAATCACGAAGGTCAACGTGGGCACGGCCGCATAGCGTTCAGGACGCGCCGCCTCGACCTCGAAACGGAGCTGTCGCGACAGCGGCGAATTGCCCGGTTGCACAGAACCACTCATCTGTCAGTCTCCGGACGCAGATCGCCATTGCGTACTAGTTGCCCGCAGAATGCGGCGGGCTGACTCCGTTTCCGGAGCCTATCGAAGAAGGCATCCACGTCATTCCAAGCTTGTTCGCCGCCATCGAAGCCTTTCCAGCGACGTCGGATGGTGCCGGTCAGTTCGTAGCAGGCATCGATGGGAACGATGAAACAGTCGAATTCGCCGTTGCGACGGCCATAAACGAGCAGCGCCTCAACATCGGGCCGCATCGTTTCGAGCATCGGGTTGGCCGCGCGCAGATCATCCCATGCCCGCAGGTCCAACATCGATTCAGTCGCGCCCGCCGGACCCGGATAGAGCGCCACGGTTCGCCCAATCAGTGAGTTGTAAAAGAAGAACGCGATCCGCACCGGAATCTGGAAGGCATCCCAAGCCGATTGCGTGAGCGCGAAACCGGAATCATGTAGATAGCGATCCGGGACCGCCCGATAGCGGCCTTGTGCCGCGGCCTCTGCCGGGAAGAGGAGGTAGCAGGCCCGGCAGCTGCAGACCAGGTTGCGGCTCTCCATGTTCACCAAATGGGAATGCTCCTCGCTGAGCGCAATGCTGCACATCTCGCATACCTCGCCTGCCAGCTTCGTCTGCTCGCGAGAGACGAAAGCGCGCAGGGCCCGCAGATGGGGCGCGGCAGCGGAGATTCGAGGGGCGACGCTCATGGCGTGCCTACCGTGATCGCGATTCGAACGCCGGAGCCGCTCTCGAGCAGGGGAACCGGCTCCAGATGTAATTGTTCGTCGCCGATTGAGCGCCCGGCGAATCGGACATTGTAGCGCTCGGCGCACGATCGGCAGGTAAGCACGTCGCCGTCTAGGCCTCCGTTTTCGAGTGCCGATCCGCAGGAGGGGCACTGCCCGCGGTATGCGTAGAGTTGAGTGCCTACGCGACAAATCATAATGCGCTCGCCAATAACTTCAGTCCCGAGCAATTCGCCGGATTGGCGAGGCGGTTGCTGCTCGAGTGCGATCCATTCGGGGAGTTTCCCATTGCCGTTGCTGCCGTTGACATGCGATTTCGCGATCATCGAGTTCAACGGGCTCTCGCGCTCGCTAATACCTTCGACTTCGATTCTGGCGATTTCCGGAGCGAGCTCCTTGATCGCACTTTCAACGGTGAGCTTCACCGTCAAGGCTGACGACGGACACCCGTCGCAAGTTCCGTCCAACCGGAGCTTCACCACGCCGGCCATTTCGTCCACGTCCACCACCGCCACGTCGCCGCCATGCGATCCCAGATAGGGCCGCACGCGATCCAGAGCTCGCGCAACACGAGCGGCAGTGTCCTCCGGATGAAGTCCGTGAAGCAGCATGAGGCTCGCGAGGAGTTCGTCCTCCAGCACACGCTCGCGCAATTTGTCGATTGACAGATCCGCGTCGAGTAGGTCGACGAACCGGGCGAGGCCAGCTCCATATAACTCTACTACCAGGCGCATCAGCTCTTCGACGCGCGGCCACGTCGATGGCTCGGCCATCGCGCGAAGCTCGTCGAGTAATTTCTCGATCCGTTCGCCCGTGCGCCGGAAATTCTCATTAGGGTTCATGACTAGCGCCGTTCACACTGTGTGAATCATCGACGGCGAATGGATTTGTTTAAGCACCCGGCCGTGACCCAGATGCATATGGACGCCACACGGCAGACAGGGATCGAAGCTACGCACGGTGCGCATGATATCGATTCCCCGGAAGGCCGGACCGGGTCCGTTTTCCTCAAAAATCGGCGTGTTCTGCACCGCGTCTTCGTAAGGGCCGGGAACGCCGTGCGAATCGCGCGGACTCGCGTTCCACGGAGTCGGGGGATACGGATGGTAGTTCGCGATCTTCCCGTCCCGGATAACCATGTGATGAGAGAGCACACCACGCACCGCCTCGGTGAACCCGCATCCGATTGCGTCTCGTGGAACCTTGAACTCATTCCACGTTTTGGTGCGTCCCTCGCGGACTTCCTTCAGTCCTTGCTCGACGAAGTACAGTCCAGCCGCAGCGGCGTACGCCTGGAAATAAGAGCGCGCGCGATCGCGCTCGATGGTGTTGCTCCATTTCGGAATTTTCCATTCCATCGTGACCGGCCCTTTGGTCGCGGATTTAGGAAAATTGAACACCATGCTGTCGCCGGTGGATTTCACGTATCCGATATCGACCAGCTTCGCCAAAGCCGTCGCCCATAGGCGCGCCAGCGGGCCACCACCGGTATCGAGGGGAAGATCGTCCTTTCCATCGTTCCATCGCGGCGACATGACCCAGGTGTATTTGTCGCCTAGCTGGCGCTTCTGCGGCTTCGGTATGGTGTGCTGATTCCACGGATGGCGCGGGTCGACCTTGTTACCCAGCGGATCCTCGCGCACGAACATCTCCTTGCCTTGCCAGTCCTCGTAGTAAGAGCTGCCGAGCAGGATTCTGATTCCCAAGTTGATCTTGACCAGGTCGTTGGTGACCAGTTTGCCGTCGACCACCACGCCAGGCGTTACATACATGTGCCGGCCCCAATTCGTCATGTCGCGATAGTTAAAGTTGCATGCGTTGGGATCCTGGAATGCGCCCCAGCATCCGAGCAGTATCCGCCGGTTTCCAACTTGCTCGTAACCGGGCATCGCCTCGTAAAAGAAATCGAAGAGGTCATCGTGCATCGGAACCGCACGCTTCACGAATTCGACGTAGCGCATCAGACGCGACAGGTAATCGGTAAAAAGCTGCACTGACGGCACCGTGCCGACACCGCCCGGATACAGGGTCGAGGGATGCACGTGGCGGCCTTCCATCAGGCAGAACATTTCACGCGTGTAGCGGCTGGTCTGAAGTGCTTCGCGATAGAACTCTCCCTCGAGCGGATTGACCGCTTTCATGATGTCGCCGACCGTTCGGTAGCCGTGGTCCGCAGCATGGCGGGCCTCGGTTTTGGCGGCTTTTTCCCAGACTCCTGGATTCGTCGCGCGCACCATTTTTTCGCAGAAATCCACCGCGACCAGGTTTTCCTGGAAGATGCAGTGATCGAACATAAACTCGGCAGCTTCCCCGAGATTGACGATCCATTCGCCGAGATGTGGCGGTTGCACGCCGTACGCCATGTTCTGGCAATAACAGGAACAAGTGGCGTGATTGTCGCCGCAGATTCCGCAGATGCGGCTGGTGATAAAGTGGGCATCGCGCGGATCCTTGCCCTGCATGAAGATGCTATAGCCACGAAATATCGACGAGGTGCTATAGCATTCCGCGACCCTCCGCTTGGAGAAATCGACTTTGGTATAGATTCCGAGACTACCCACGATGCGTGTGATCGGATCCCAATTCATCTCGACCAGATTGCCTTGAGTTGAGGCAGCCATCCTCGAAACCTCCAACGAAATTGAGGCCCGCGCCGCGGACCATACGGCGTCCGGATCGCGGGTCGTGAATGGTTGTTACAGAGCTAAAGATTCACTGTCCCGCGTACCAGCGTGGCCGATATCCGGTGCGCAACTGCTGGCCCGGCCTGCGCCACTTCGGCTCCTTGTTGAGAGTGTTCTGGGTGAGGCTGCGGAGCGACCGGATCAGGGCGCCATAACCTCTGATCAGATTGCTGGAAAACTTGGCACCTGGTGGCTCATCCATGAACGGCATGAATTTATCCGGGAATCCCGGCATGGTGCATCCGATACAGATTCCTCCCACATTGGGGCATCCGCCGATCCCACCCATCCAACCGCGTTTCGGCACGTTGCAGTTAACGACCGGACCCCAGCACCCGATTTTCACGAGGCATTTTTGCGAACCGTACTCCCTGCCAAAATCGCCCTGCTCGTAGTAGCCGGCGCGATCGCATCCCTCATGGACAGTCTGCTCGAATAGCCACTTCGGACGATGCTCCTGGTCGAGGGGAATCATCGGTGCCTGCCCAGCGGCCTGGTAGAGCAGGTAGGCGATAGTCTCCGAAAGGTTGTCGGGCTGATTCGGACATCCGGGCACACATACGATGGGAATGCCCGCGCGTGATTTCCAATCCCATCCGAGATAGTCGAGCACTCCCATTGCACCTGTCGGATTGTTCGACATCGCATGGATTCCGCCGTACGTAGCGCAAGTGCCGACCGCCAGCACCAGCAAAGCCTTTGGAGCCAGACGATCGATCCATTCGCTGGTGGTGATCGGTTGCCCGGTCGCGGGGTCGTTACCGAAGCCGCACCAGTATCCCTCTTTTTTTATTTTCTCGTTGGGAATCGATCCCTCGATAACGAGCACGAACGGATTGATTTCTCCGCGTGCGCCTTTAAAGAACCATTCGATGAAATCATCATTGCTGCCGACCGGGCCTGTGTCGGGCGCGATCAGCGGCCAATGGACATCGACCTTCGGAAGGCCGGGCAAGGTGCCGAGCACGATGTCCTCGATGCTGGGTTGCATGGCTGCGGTCAGTGCAACGGAATCACCGTCACAACTCAGGCCCGCGTTGATCCAGAGAACGTGAACGACTGTTTCTTTGTCGGGCATGACAACTCACAGGCGAAATGCAGAGTGTTTTGCGGTTAAGGGTGTGCCTCTAAGAAGCAATCGCGATGCCACTAAGGAGGCATCCTCAGCCGGGCCTGCGAGCTGCGATCTTCGCGCAAACAGACGTTACGAAGCCATTTTCCTGTGCTGACTTCGAAATTTCTCCGAATTTTACGAATATAGTGTCGCGCGATGCACGCCTCTTGATGCGACAGTATGCGACATCGCGCGCGTCATGTTTGGCCATGTCAGACTGATATTTGACTTACCTAAACAAAAGATAGTTACCGATTCGTGCGTGTCGCAAGATGTCGCGGCGACAGTGCTTCAATCGCAGCCAAAAGATTGAGCGATATTTCAGAACACGCCGTAGTTTTCGAAAAACTCAAATTCGAAGTGTGATTGTAGGGCTGGAACGTTTGTTGCTCCCATCTTGGCGAAAAGTTTTCGTTTCCTGCCATAGCGCTACTTTGCACAGCGCTAAAGAGACGTATGTGGTCGCATCCCGCCCTGAACGCTCTTATCAAGGGCGCCCAGCCCCTTCCGCAGAAGCCATGAAGCGCAGATTGATCGAGCGAGGTTACCTGGTGGTGCATAGCGGTTGTGACGAGGCACCTGAGGCGCACGCTAGTCTACGTCCGAACCTTGCTATCGTCAGGGTCGTGGGTCTGGTGAAGCCTCACGATGCGACCGGGAATATCGAGGAGAGCGGCGGCGGCTTGAATGTGCCGGCGGTTTTCCTAGGGGCACCTGTTGATCTGGCGCTTGTACGGCCCATTAAGGGCTCGAATTTCTGTGGATATCTATTGGAGCCGTTTGACGACTTGGAGTTGGACGACTTGGAGCTGGGCCTCGAGAGCGCGCTCGACCGCCGTCGAACCGAAAGAAATCTTCGCGAAAGTGAGCAATGGCTGAGGGCGATTCTGCGCAGTCTTGGACACGGTGTGGTCGCGACTGACGCCGCGTGGCGAGTACGGTTTATCAATCCTGCCGCCGAAGAGCTCACCGGATGGATTGCGAACGAAGCAATTGGCCGCATCCTTTCGGAGGTCGTTTCGGTGTCTATTTCAGCTCCGGAATTGATACGCGACGGCCGAGCGCAGGGCGTGTTGCACCATCGCGGGGGAAAGGAGGTCCCGATCGAGGAAAGCAGCACCACGATTCGCAATAAGAAGGGGAAGGTGATCGGGTCGGTGATTTCGATCGGCGCGATGGCCGACCACTCCCGCGACTGCAAATGAAGTAGATTCTCTAATGCTTCGTTCTTATCTCACCGCGCAGCCGGCGATAGACCGTGGAGCGATGGATTCCGAGCCGGCGCGCTGTTTCGGATACGTTGTGATGGCTGGCGTCGAAAACCGCCTTCAGCGCGACGATCGCACCATCGCCGGGATTGCTGCCTGAATTATTGTCGCCGCGCTTGATCCCCCTCGCGAGCTGACTGCGATGCCACAACTCGGAGGGAAGGTCGGCGGCCATCAATCGATCGCGCGATGAAACCAGAATGGTTCTGAGCAGGACGTTGCGCAGCTCGCGCGCATTGCCCGGCCAAGGATAGGGACAGGACTCGAGCGCCTGCCACATCCCGTCATCCACCTCGCCCAGATAGTGCAATTCCTCGCGCAGACATTTTTCCGCTATTGGGCGGATGTCCTGGCGACGGTCGCGCAGCGGCGCAATTTCAATCGAGAGGCAATTGAGGCGGTAAATCAAATCGGAACGGATCCGGCCGTCGCTCAATTCCTCGACTGGAAGGTTGGTCGCGACCACCACCCGTAACCCACAATGGACTTGTTGGGTGCCTCCAACGCGGACAAAACGGCCGGTTTCCAAGAACCGCAGCAACACACTCTGAGGAGTGGGTGGCAAATCTTGAAATTCGTCGAGGAACAGGGTGCCTTCCTGCGCAGCGTCGAAAAACCCCTGATGGGTATGTCGGTCGGCGCCGGTGAACGATCCGGGTTCATACCCGCATAGCTCCGGAATCGCCATTTCTCCGCACAGCATTCCGCAATTCACGGCGACGAATGGACCGCGGCGGCGTGCGCTCGCACTGTGGATCGCGTGGGCGATCAATTCCTTGCCGGTCCCCGATTCGCCTACCAGCACCACCGGGTAGTCGGCTCGCGCGGCGTGGTGCGCGAGCTCGATCGTTTGGCGCAGTTGCCTGCTGACACCCAGGATGTCGTTGAAAGTGTAACGTGCGGTCCAGGCCTCGGTATTCATGCGAGACTCCGGAGGATGAGGCTGTTGATTTAAGCGGGGGCCGACTCCACACCTAACGCTTCAATTCGAGTGCGTAACCACTGGTACCATGGATCGAGCCCCTCCCGAGTGCGAGCAGAGACGTGCATTATCTCGAGCTTCGGATTAACCTCGCGCGCAAATTGAGCGCATCGCTCAATGTCGAATTCCAGATGCGGAATCAGATCGATCTTGTTGATGAGCATTACGCCCGCGGCGCGGAACATATGCGGGTACTTGAGTGGCTTGTCCTCGCCCTCGGTTACCGACATTATTACGACCTTTTCCGCTTCCCCCAGGTCGAACAACGCGGGACAAACGAGATTGCCAACGTTCTCGATGATCACCAGCGAATGCGCGGGCGGAGCCAGCTTACGAAGTGCCGCGGAGACCATTTGGGCATCGAGATGGCATCCGCTGCCCGTATTGATCTGAATTGCCCGGGCGCCCGCCCTGCGAATCCGCTCGGCATCGCGCACGGTTTCCTGGTCGCCCTCGATCACTGAAAGGCGCACTTCTTTCGCGAGATCGGCGAGGGTGCACTCCAGCAGCGTAGTCTTACCCGCTCCTGGCGAGCTCATAAGGTTGAGCGCGAGGATTCCGCGGCCTTCGAACCATCCGCGATTCCTTTCCGCCATCAGATCATTCTTCGCTAACACATTCTGTTCGAAACGAATGATGTGGCTCGCTGTGTGATCGTTCATCGCCCCGCCAGGGCGTGGGTCGCCCGTATGCGCTCGAGGATCATGTGGGTGTTCATGATAATGCTCGTGTGCATGATCATGTTCATGTACCTGGCTGTGGTCTTGGGAGACGCCGGCATGGGCACGCGGGTGGTTGGGCCGAGGAGAGGGTTCATGGGGAGAGTCTTCGTGAGGATAGCCGCGCACGGACGGGCTTTCGGCAGGATCGGTTATTTGCACAGAGGAATCATCGGAGCAGCCGCAGGTGTCACACATGGGAGGCTACCTCCACTTCCTTGATTCGCAGCTCGGTGCCAGCAATAAATTCGAGGTTGGCACTGCCGCAGTCGCACAGTGCGATAGGACCGTCGATTCCAATTCGCGCGCCGCACTCGCGACATCGTGCCCGTCCCGGGGTCTCGATGATCTCGAGCGCGGCGCCGACAAGCGAAGTTCCGTCTGCCGCGATATCGAAGCAGAAGCGGACCGCATCGGGAACCACGCCAGAAAGTTTGCCGATCTCCAGCAGTACCCGAGTTACTTTGGTATCACCGACCCGGGCGGTTATCGCCTCAATGACACTCTCGGTGATCGCGAGTTCGTGCACCACCAGAATCTCGCCAGGGAATATGGATGGCTTTTCCAATCAACTCGATCTCGCCGCGCGCTGTCAAGAAGAATGTTGGGAAACCTGTCTGCTGGCGGCCTGCGGCCATGGCCGATATATGATCGAGCAGTGGGCGCGGTCGAAGGCGCCGCGAGCCGAATTCCGGGAGGGCGTAAGATGAAACAACACGAGCATCGGGGGAGCTGTCACTGCGGAAATCTGCGCTGGACGCTGCTTTCGGAGCTTTCGCTGGCGCAACTGCCGGTGCGGACTTGCGGCTGCCGCTTCTGCCGCAAGCATGGTCTACTGACGACCTCGGATCCGCAGGGCGAGATGAATTTCATCTTGACCGATGATACAGCGGTGCTCCGTTATCGTTTTGACACTAAAACCGCGGACTTCCTGATGTGCGGCCGATGCGGAGTCTATGTGGGCGCGCAGATGGAGGAGGCGGGGCGCTACTATGCGATCGCCAATTTGCGCACGCTCGAGGGCGAAGGCGAGCTCGGAATGGTGCACCCGATGGATTACTCGCGTGAAGGTGTCAGTGAACGCCTTACGCGGCGCGCCAGCCGCTGGACGCCACTGCGCACTCCGGTGTGAAGTTTCCATGGGTACTCGCAGAGTGCCTGGATTCCGTTCAGCCGGAGATTCTAATGAGGTGAGGGTATGTCGACTCTGCTGGTAAGGAACGCCGAGGTGTTGGTGGACGATGGATGAGGGCAGGCGCGAGCTCAAGTGAGCGCTCGTTTCATTTCGCTGGGGCGAGGTTGAATGCAAGGCATGGATACGGAGACCATCGGAGAAGATAACCGGATATGTCCGACGAGATAACCCTGGCTGACTATCGCTATGAGGAAATCTATCCCAGCTTCAAAGCCGGAACCGACGAAAAGGAAATTACCGCCGATCTGAATCGCCGCTTCATTCGTAGCCTTGTGCAGCGGCGGCCAGTTGGCAATCTTCCCTTGAAGGTCGCAGACATCGGATGCGGCCCATGCGATACCATACTGATGTATCTGCGGGGACTCGACTTCGTGCCCGGCTTCATAATCTGCGCGACCGACTTCAGCGCCGAATACGCAGCTCAAGGCGGCAAGGCCGCAGTAGCCCTGGCCGAGGTAGTGGTGCTCGCAACCGATATTGAGAATTGAGGCGGGGCAGATGGACTTAAACACCATTCAGTAGATTGCGCGCCCCAATGGCCCTGACGGCAGGATCGATTCCGCAGTGCTTGAACGTACTTGTGTTGGTGAAGGCGGCCACCGTGATCCAGTGGCATCTTCAAGGCTTCCGTCTTATTGGCGCTGGCGCGAGGTCTGGACTCCCATCAGTAGATCGCGAAGTGCGCGATCTGATCCGGCAGATAAACGCCGCTAATCCGCTCTGGGGTGCGCCGCGTATTCCACCGCAAGCTCTTGAAGCTCGGCATCGAGGTCAGCCAAACTCAAGGGCGAGATTACTGACTTGCTAGTCGGACCTGTTACTGTGCTAATTACGGTCACAAAACGGAGCGCCGAAGAATTGGGTCTGAAAAAGGGCGACAAGGTGAGCCCTGGATGGTCACGCGTGAGCATAGCCCTGGGCCTGGGCTGTTCTGTACCTTGAGGGCATAGTGATGTGCAGGAATATCAAAACCCTTTTCAATTTTGATCCGCCCGTCACCTACGAGGAGATTCGAGCTGCTTCGCTCCAGTTCGTGAGAAAAATCAGCGGTTTTAACAAACCGTCGAAAGCAAACGAAGGTGCGTTGCTGGCTGCAGTCGATGAAATAGCCGGCATCTCGACCCGTCTTCTCCGCGCGCTCGAAACGAACGCACCGCCGAAGAGTCGAGAAGAAGAAGCCGCGAAAGCGAAAGCTCGCGCCGCAGAGAGATTCGGCCCTTGAGTATGCCAAACGCTTCGGTTGGGCGAGATTGTGGTAGATGAGGGAATTATGATCATTGGCTATATTGATCTAAGTCCGAAGCGATGACCCTGGGAGCTCTGCTCAGAAGTGCGTTGAGTCACGAACTGACCGCGAGGAAACTCCGAGTTATGGTCGGAGTCTAAAGCTCGGTGGGACCCACCGCTCCCATCCAGCGGCTAACCTTGGGTGGATCTGCCTTGTCCATGTAAAAGACACGCGCCATGGTAGGCTTCACGCTATTCTTGTCAATTCGGGCGTCAGCGCGATCAAAGGAAATACGCAGATTACAGCCTTTCGGCCGATGTGCAGTTTTATCGTCATTCCGCGCTCACCACCGCCGCTTTGGGATTGTTCTTTTTAAGCATCAGCACAAGCGGAATCATTACGAGGCACAACATACCGATTAGCCACGCCACGTCGATGTAGGACAGCACATTGGCTTGGGTGATTACGGAGTTGTAGATGCGCAACGTAGTTTGACGTGCTGCTTGAGGCTGGCTGAGACCGCGATGAAAGAGGTCCGCGTTCAAGCCGCCCGTCACGGTGCGAAAAGACTGTCGCGCGCGAGTCACGTGCGCGCTAAGTACGTCCTGATGAAACTGCTCCCGCCGCGCTATCATCGTCTCGACCATCGAGATGCCCACGCTGCCGCCGATATTGCGTAGCAGATTGATCGTTCCAGAAACCTCGCCGCCTTTTTCTTCCGGGACGCCAACGTACGAGGCGGTGTTGATCGGCACGAACAGCAGCGCAAGGCCGACGGAAAGCCAGACGCGGTACATGGCGGCCGTGTGGAAATCGATCTGAAGATCCAGGTTGGTGGTGACATGGAACGACGCAAGAGCGCTCAGCAGAAAGCCCATTGCGATAAGCCAGCGCGCCTCGATCCGCCTGACTAACCTTGCCGTCAAAGGCATCAGGAGGATCAGGAGCAAGGCCCCGGGCAACTGTGTCATACCTGGGAGCTCCGCGTCGTATCCCATGAAGGCCTGGACGTACTGCGGTGTGAAAACGGTCATCCCGTACACCTGGACGCCGTAAGCAAAAATCATCGCCGCCGCAGCCGCGAAGTTGCGGTTCTTGAACATCCGCAGATCCATCACAGGCTTCGGGCGGGTCAATTCCCAGGCGATGAACAGGACCAGCGCCACCGGAAAGATCACCGCCAGCGTTGCAATCATTGGCGAATGGAACCAGTCGTCTTCCTGGCCCTTGTCGAGCACGACCTGCAAAGCGCCGAGGCAGAGCGCGAGCAAGCCGATTCCGATGTAATCGATGCTCATGTGTCCGCGCAGGCGCTTGAGCTGCACGGTGAGATAGTCAGGGTCTTCGACCAGGCGCGACACCAGCAGCATCGAAAGCATCCCGACCGGCACGTTCATGTAGAAGATCCAGCGCCATTGATAGTTGTCGGTGATCCAACCGCCAATAGTCGGCCCGATCGCCGGCGCCAGCACGACCACCATTCCATATACGGCAAACGCGGCGCCCAACCGTTCGGGCGGAAAACTGTCCCTCAAGATGGCCTGCGATACCGGCTGCAAGCCGCCGCCGCCAGCTCCCTGGATAACGCGAAACAGAATCAGCATTCCGAGCGAAGGCGCGAGCCCGCATAGAAATGAACTAACGGTGAAGATCACGACGCAAACGATGTAAAAGCGCTTACGTCCGAACCGGACCGAGAGCCATCCGCTTATCGGCAGCACAACCGCATTGGCGACGAGGTAGGAAGTCAGCACCCAGCTCGCGTCGTCAACGCTAGCGGCTAGTCCGCCGGCCATATAAGGCAGGGCCACGTTGGCGATGCTGGTATCGAGCACTTTCATGAATGCGGCTAGTGAGACGACCGCCGCTATAATCCACGGATTGACCCGGCGCTTGGCGGGAGTCGCCGAACCACGCGGATCGATAATTCTTGGCGCTGCGCTCATGGCGCTGCCGTTGTGATCCTCAGAGTTCTTTGCTCGCCAGTTTTTTGCTGGTCGTTAACCCATACTGTCGGCTCGACTGACATTCCGGGACGGAGCTCGTGGTCCCGATTCTCGCCCGGGTAGAGGCGAATCCTCACTGGCAATCGCTGCACGACCTTGACGTAGTTACCGGTCGCGTTTTCAGGAGGCAGCAGACTGTCGAGTTCGCCAGTCGCGCCGGGCATGCCTTCGACGTAGCCCTTATAGTCGCGTCCTGTTGTATCGACGTGAACCGTGACGGACTGGCCGGGCCGCATCTTACGCAACTGCGTTTCGCGGAAATCAGCGGTGATCCAAATATCGTTGAGAGGAACGAGAGTAAGCAGTTGCTCGCCCGGTTGCACGCGCTGTCCTACCTGCACCGTCTTGTTGTCGACGACTCCGGTGGCGGGCGCGACGATATGCGTATAGCTCAAGTTGAGCTTGGCCTGATCCAGCGAAGCTTGAGCGGCTTGCACCGCGGCCCGGGCCTGGCCGATCTTCTGGAACGCTGCTCCTACTGCCGCACGGTCCGAATTGACTGCGGCTGCGTCGACCCTGCCTGTCATGACGATTTGATCGTCGGTCTCGCGCGGAATCACTGCCTGACTAAGCAGCTCGCCATAACGCTTCACATCCAATTGCGCCTTAACGTTGGTGGCGCCCGCGGCGTCGAGATTGGCGACGCTCAGCTCATAGTTCTGCTGCGCCGCTTTCACGCCCTGCTCGGCCTGGGCGAGATTCGCTTGTGCATTTTCGACGGCGACCTGGTAGTCGCGCGGATCGAGATCGACCAAAGGCTGTCCGGCTTTTACGTGATAGGTGTTTTCGACGTAGACGCGGACCACGGTGTCGTTTACGCGCGTGCTGACAGGATCGAGATGGCCATCAATCTCGGCATCGTCAGTCCATTCGTACGACTGCAGATAATTCCAGAAGCGCATCCCGCCCACACAGAGGAATGCGGCGACAATCAGTGCGAGGATTAGCGTGACGGGACGCCGACGGAGAACACCGCGACGATCGGCGGGATGCCTTGTGTTGGAGTCGTCGCCTTCATGGTCCTCGCCCTTCTCGCTGACGCGAAAATCGGTCGATTGCGGAGTTCGATTCAGAGCCTGCTGCTGGTCCCGCAAGTGCTCCACTTCAAACCGGAGTCGCTCAACCTCTTCGTAAAGACCACGCTGCAGTTCCGAGAGCGAAAACTGCGTCAGATGCGCTTTATCACAATGCGCGACCGACCCATTTGCGACCTGATGCGCGTCATCAATGCGCTCATATTCGTTGTTATCCATATCTAGCCCTGAACTTCCCCGTCTTTCCTCTCCCTCGTCTCCAAACTGCGATTCAGGAGGTCAAGAAGATTGCTGAACTCTTTCATCTGTTCCGGATTGAAGGCCCGCTCGAGCAGATACCTGTTGGAGCGCGCGAGTTCGGGATAGAACTTGCGATACAGCTCAACGCCCTTAGCGCTCAGTCGCACCAGCACGCTGCGGCGATCATTGCGCGACGGGATTCGCTTGATCAGCCCTCTAGCTTCGAGCCGGTCCAGTATCCCCGTGATACCGCCCTTGGTGATCAGGGTTTTGTCCGCAATTTCCGAACAGCTGAAGCCCTCGGCCTCGGCCCCGGCGAGCGTCCTCAGCACGTCTATCTGCGCCACAGTGAGATCGAAGGCCTGGTTCGGACGCAGCGGATGGTTGGAGAGCAGAAACCCGGCTTTCAGCAGTGCTCGGGCAGCCTCGGTGAACGGCCGGTCGGCGGGCTCGATTACTTGCTCCGCGAGCGACAGCTGCCCCGAGGGACTGGATTGTTTCGGCGAAATTACTTCCTTCGACTCTTTAACCATACCATAAATCTAGTTTATCTCTAAACTAAAATAAATATGCCCGGGTCAGGCGCTGGAGTTTTCTGCCCGCAGGATCCGCCGAATCATCGGAAACAGACCGCGTTCTTCGGCGTCGATCAGATCATCGAGGAAAACCGCAAACGCCGTCAGCGCGGAGCCCGCTTTGACGACTTCCTCGTCGGTGCCCGTGATGAACGAGGCGGCGTCGACGGTCTCCGCCAAATGACGCAGCCGCAGGTGTTGTCCTCGCGTGCGCATAATCAGGTCTGCGGGGAAATCCTCGCGCATCCTGGCCCACGGGAGAACGATTTCCTCTTCGCTGGCAAGATGAGGCACAATTACCAGCCCCAGCGAGTTCCACGCTTCAGCCGCTTCCGCCCGCAGGATCGCATCCGACGGATGTCGTGCGACGACCGCACCGGCGACACCGGCGCCGAGCACGCTGCTCCCGAGTTTTGAATCTTCATAGCTTAGGCGCGCCAGGGCGGCTTCGACCCGCGACCTGGCGGTGCCCCCATTTAAGCTGGAACGTGTGGTCGGCATATTAACCTTTGCGTGCGACAATCGTGCCACGAATAATTCAGCTCTAAACTAAAATAATTCATCTCTAAACTAAAATGAAGGCGCACGCTTGGTCTCGGGTTTTCTCTCGCAATTCGCGACGCGTTCGCGTTTGTCGAAGTCGCGACCTGAGAAAAACCACTGGCTTGTTGCGAGACTGAGAGAAGAGCGACGCGCTTACGTCACAAGCACCGACGGTTCGCCCGCGGCCTTGCTGGCGACGTAGGGCCCCATGAAAGGCTCGAAGATGTGGGCGGTCGTGCTGCTGATGTAGACCAGCACGCCGCGGCCCTGGCGGCGCATAGCCGGGAGTGCCGCGCGGTTCACGCGCAAACAGGAGATCGCGTTGGTGTCGAAAATCTGGGCGACCTGTTCGGGCGCGAAGGCCTCGGTCATCCCGATCATGAGCATCCCGGCGTTGTTGACGACGACGTCGACGCGGCCTGCTCGGCTAGTATCTGGTCGACGGCCGCCCGACAGCTCGTTGCACACGCCGCCGCTGAGAGTGGTCCATTCAAAGTAACCGTGCTTCGGCCGGTAAGAATATCCTAAGCATTCTGTCACACTCCCTCTTGGAGTCTGGACTTTTAGCTCATCGCGACTTTCCGACTTTTGAATAAACGGCGAGTCCCGCTGCGGCGCGACGACGCTGCCGCTACATTGGCGTGGATTCGCGTCAGCTCCTTTCTGAGTCCCGGTACCACCAGGTCCACGAAGGCGCGTACCTTTGCCGCGGAGAGCCGCGCTTCAGGGTAGATCACATTAACCGGCCAGGGCGTGGGCTCGAAGTCCTCGAGAATCACCTTGAGGCGGCCCGCTTTTAGTTCACGCTCGACCTGGTACGACAGGACGCGGGTGACGCCGTGTCCGTCTACCGCCGCGCCAATCGCGGCTTCAGCTTCGGTGACGGTCAGGCGTGGAACCACACGTACCTGCGTGGATGCCTTCGCTTTAGTGCCGGGCGCGAAGGTCCACACGTCGCTCGGGGTCATCGCATTGAAGGAAATGCAGTCGTGTGATTTCAGATCCGTCGGCGCGCGCGGCGCTTTGCGCCGGCCCAGGTAACCAGGACTCGCGCACAACAGCCGCCGCACCTCTCCCACCTTGATAGCGATCAAGCCCGAGTCGGGCAGATGCCCGATCCGCACGGCTACGTCCATGCCTTCGTCGATCACGTTGACCACGCGATCAAGCAGCAGGAGGCGCACCTGCACCGACGGATACCTGTCGAGGAAAGCATCGACCGGCGGGCGTACGTACAGACGGCCAAAAAACAGCGGCGCCGTTACGTTGAGCACGCCGCGCGGTGCGGTGCGCTCGCCGGCTGCTGCCCGGTCAGCCTCTTCCAGACCGGCCACGATGTGCCGGCAGGCCGCGAGATATTGCTCGCCTGCCTCGGTCAACCTCACGACCCGGGTGGTACGATGGAGCAGCCGCGTCCCGATGCGACGCTCCAGCGATGCTATCGCGCGCGTCACTGCCGCTGGCGAACGCCCTAGCCGCCGCGAAGCGCCGGCCAGGCTGCTCTCGTCGGCGGCGGCGATGAAGGCGGTCAATGCGTCGATTCGGTCCATGGGTTTTTCTTCTCATTCGAGAAAGCTCAGCGAGAGCGATCATCACCCTTTTTCTCCGCTGCCCCTCCCACCAGAGGAGCTGTGGAGGGGCGGAAGGATGCCTCGATTATTTCAGATATCGCAACAATGAATTGCAGGATACGGGTATTCTAACGCTATGCACAAGTCGTTAGTTTTATGGGAAGGCGAATAAACCGCCAAATACTTAAGGAGAAAGGCATCATGAATACTGATAAAGCGATTTCACCCGCCGTAGGTTATCGCACCGTGAACTCAAGCGGGATGAAAATTTTCTATCGCGAGGCCGGTGAGTCGAACGCGCCGGCGCTCTTGCTGCTTCATGGCTTCCCGACGTCATCGCATATGTTCCGCGGCCTGATCCCGCTGCTCGCCGATCGCTACCACGTGATCGCTCCGGATCTGCCAGGCTTTGGCTTCACGGAAGCGCCGCAACGCGGGCAATTCAAGTACACATTCGACAATCTTGCCGGCGTCATCGACGATTTCGCGCATACCATCGGGCTCGATCGCTTTGCGATCTATGTCTTCGATTACGGCGCCCCGGTCGGGTTCCGTCTCGCGCTCAAGCATCCCGAGCGCGTCGCCGCGATCATCTCGCAGAATGGCAACGCCTATGAAGAGGGCCTGAGCGATGGTTGGAACCCGATCCAGAAATATTGGAAGGAGCCGACCGAAGCCAATCGTGCCGCGCTTCGCGACTTGCTTACGCCCGAAATGACCAAACTCCAGTATGTGCACGGAGTGACGGACGAAACCCGGTTGGCGCCGGAGCCTTACACGCTCGATTCCGCGCTGCTGGCACGGCCGGGGAACGACGATATCCAGCTTGACCTGTTCCTCGATTACGCGAATAACGTCGCGCTTTACCCGAAGTTTCAAGAGTACTTCCGCACGCGGCGCCCGCCATTGCTCGCGGTGTGGGGCAACACCGACCCATTCTTCCTGCCTGCCGGCGCCAAAGCGTTCACCCGCGATAACCCGGACGCGGAGGTTCATTTTTACGACACTGGCCATTTTGCGCTCGAAACCCATGTCCGCGAGATCGCAGACGCGATTCGCGATTTCCTGGGCCGCAAGTTGATGAATTAGTGCAGAGGAAAGTATGTCTACCAATACACCATCGAGCGATGTCGCCTTCACAGCCTCCGTCAAGGCGCTACAGGAACGGCGCGGCTCGCGCAAAGCATATCGCCGGATGGAGGAGCACGGCGGCTGGGAAACGCGCGTAACTCCTGAACTCGCCGCTTTCCTCGCCGAACGCGACAGCGCCTATCTTGCGACCGCGAACAGCGCGGGCCAGCCGTATGTCCAACATCGCGGCGGACCCAAGGGCTTCATTCGCGTCCTGGATGACAACACGCTCGGCTTTGCAGACTTCGTCGGCAATCGCCAGTACATCACGACCGGCAACCTAGCCGAGAACGACCGCGGGTTCCTGTTCCTGATGGATTACGCACATCGGCAACGGATCAAGATCTGGGGGAGGGCGCGCGTAGTTGAGAACGATGCGGGACTGCTCGCCAAGCTAATGCCCGAGGGCTACGACGCGCGGCCGCAGCAGGCGATCCTGTTCACGATTGAAGCCTGGGACGTCAACTGCCCACAGCACATCCCGCAAAAGTTCGACGCCGCCGATGTCGCCGCGGCGGTCGCGAAGCTGGAGCGGCGGGTAAGCGAGCTCGAAGCCGAGAACGCGCGCCAGCGCGAATCACTCGCCCGAACGACGCGTGTGAAGACAGAGTGATCACGGGAACCCAGGGACGTTCGCGCCCGGTTTGACCGGCATACTCCACCCGGAAAATTCACGCATCGAAGCGTGGCTTTGTGTCTCTCAGCCGGCTTTGGTCTGGTTGCGATCGATAGCTGCCGACTTCTCCATCTCATCGATGACACTCGAAAAGTCTTCCTCGCTACTTTTTGCGGCACGAGCTACATTAACCTGGAACGCCGCAGCCGTAGCTGGCATCGGTGCGTATAGTCGGGCAGCCTTATCGAGAATCAGCCTGAAGTCCTTGTTCATAAGCCGCAGCGGGAATTGCGGCGAGTAATCACGGTGCTCCGCACGTGGCAGCTTTCCCTGGTGAGCAGGCGCCACGACAGCGGTCTGAGCCAGCACTTCGAACAATAGCCTGCGGTCCATACCGGCTTTCTCGCCGAAGGTTATCGACCCAGCATAGGTTCAGCAAAGGACATGCCGTAGGAGCCGGCCCGCCGCGTGAGCTTGCAACAACAATCACGACCCGCGCACTCATATTGCCTCCCCAGCGAGGCAATCGGTTGCCGGACGCTTCCTATCGATTTGAGCTTGGCGAACCACCACTCTTCTTCGGCATAACCGCTCCGAGCATCGCGGCGTGTATGTATCGGCCTATGTCAAAGCGAGGCAGGACCGCCTGTCGCGGGCGTGGAAGACGTCTCAACTAAAAGAGACAATTTGGCGCGGTCACTCGCTTCTTCGAGTGAATAACCTCAGACTAGTGTCAGACGCCCCACTCGGTGTGGAGTGAAGTCTACACCGGCCGCTCCTTAGATGGTCTCAGGTGGGCTGAAAATGCAGGTCCGGCACGCCCGATACCTCCTAAAGACTTTTTGGCATCGCCTTTGCGCCTTATCGACCGACCCCGATTACTTCGGTCCGTCGCGGCGGTCCTTCTCGCAAGAAGTTTCCAAGAAATTTCATAAATGGTTTCGCCATGAGTGATCAAGACACCAGCCCCAGTGCCATGCGCCCAATAGCGGTTTTGGAACCCGGCACCCTAGCCCAGACTCCGCTCACGGAAATGCATCTCCATGCCGAACACGCGGCGGGGGCGGCAGAGGCAGCTGGGCAGAAGGCGAGTTTTGGGAAATGCATGACACTCTTTACACGCATCAAGCCGCGCTTGACGACCGGCACCTCGTGCAGTACGCAACTTCGCTAGGTATTCCGGCACCTGTATTTCAGGAGGCTATACAAGCCCACACTTATATGGATCGAATTCGCCAAGATTTTCTGAGTGGTGTTCGTAGTGTGTGAACGCACGCCGACCTTTTTCATAAACGGAGTGCGGCACGACGGCTCCTACGATCTCGAAACATTGTTAACTGCTATCGCGGACGCTGCAGGATAGAAAAAAAGGTTCGCTCTTCAGCAGTTGAAGCGTACGGTCTCTGGTTCCTGCCACGCACAAGCAGATGATGGAGAACACACAAGACATCAGAAATAGAACGCAACCATGGGGACGACTGCAACTCCGGCTGCGAGGAAAAACAACGCGGCGCATCGCGCTCGCGATGATAGCGTTGGCTGTCTTTGGACTGCTGGGCTTCTTTCTTTTAGCGTGGCGGCCGGCGATTGCTCCCATCGAGCCCCCGAGCCGAGCTAGCTTTCCAGCTGAATCCATCGCCAAAGGGGAGACACTCGCCGCAGCCGGACATTGTGGAGCGTGCCACACTCGGCGAGGCGGACGGCCGTTTGCTGGCGGATATGCACTGGACACCCAGTTCGGCACTATCTACTCGACCAACATCACGCCCGACCCAACGACCGGCATCGGGCGCTGGTCGCTGGAAGCTTTCGCGCGCGCCATGCACGAGGGGATCTCCCGCGACGGCTCTCACCTTTTTCCGGCATTCCCTTACGACCACTACACCAAGCTGTCGGACGACGACGTGAAGGCGTTGTACGCCTATTTCATGACGCAGCCGCCGGTAAGTGCTACGGCGCCGCCGAACACGATTCCCTTTCCCCTCAACATCCGCGCTCTTCAGGAAGGCTGGAAAATTCTCTTCTTCAGGAGCGGCCGCTATCGCACCGAGCCGTCTAAGAGCGCCGAGTGGAATCGTGGAGCATATCTGGCCGAGGGACTCAGCGACTGTGGAGGCTGTCATACCCCACGCAACCTGCTGGGCGCCGAAAAAGCCAGGAACGCGTATGCGGGCACCGTGATCGAAGATTGGATCGCGCCTGCACTGACCGAAGCCAATCCGTCGCCC